>OGFY01000297.1_pt1 | contig 50660 bp, 40 predicted proteins | sample 1570951 | NCBI WGS metagenome assembly OGFY01 (sample SAMEA2581942, study PRJEB24529) | metagenome | biome: Human gut stool | place: China | collected 2011
GAATTGCTTTAGCAATTCTTGCAAAGCAAAGCGCTGGCTTTGCTTTTGTACGGAACATCTTTGAGTGTTAGGAGATGATTAACAATGGATTTTATGATTGGTACGGTTGATTCGAAACGGCTTCGCAAAGATTTGCTGCAGCATTTTCGGACAGCCCCGAATTGTAGAACGCCGGAGGGACGGCGTAAGCTGGAAGCAATACAGTATGCTAATGAGCAGCAGCTTGTGGCACTTGCTAAGCAGGAAGGCTTTGAGATGAGACCCTATATTCGTTAGGGCAGAAGAGCATAGAGCAGATGTGTGATTTGCGAAGACAGAAGAGCATAGAGCAGAGGTACAATTTGCGAAAGCAGAAAGGCGGATTATAAATATGAAACAGTATGATTATTTAGTAGTAGGAGCAGGACTTTTTGGAGCAGTATTTGCCAGACAGGCGGCGGATGCGGGCAAGAAAGTGCTTGTGATCGATAAAAGGGATCACATTGCGGGAAATGTTTATACAGAACAGGTGGAGGGAATCCATGTACATCGTTATGGAGCCCATATTTTTCACACGAATAATAAAACAGTGTGGGATTATATTACACGGTTTGCAGAGTTTAACCGTTTTACGAACAGCCCTGTCGCAAATTATAAGGGGGAATTATATAGCCTGCCTTTTAATATGTACACATTCAATAAGATCTGGGGTGTTGTGACGCCGGAGGAGGCAGCAGCTAAGATTGAAGAGCAGCGGCAGGAAGCAGGCATTACAGAACCACACAATTTAGAGGAACAGGCGATCAGTCTGGTCGGTAAAGATATTTATGAAAAATTGATCAAAGGATATACGCAGAAGCAATGGGGACGTCCATGTACGGAATTGCCGGCATTTATTATCAAGCGTTTGCCGGTGAGATTAACATTTGATAATAATTATTTTAATGCGTTATATCAGGGCATTCCAGTTGGTGGATATACGCAGATGGTTGCTAATTTGTTAGACGGGATAGAAGTGCAGCTTGGCGTGGATTATTTGGCAGACAAGGAAAAGCTTGCTGCAACTGCAGAACGTGTCGTATACACAGGAGCGATTGACGCTTACTTTAATTACACGCTTGGTACATTGCAATATCGTTCTGTGCGTTTTGAGACAGAGACATTAGATATACCGAATTTCCAAGGCAATGCTGCAGTAAATTATACGGATGCCGAGACACCTTGGACAAGAATTATTGAACACAAATGGTTTGAGTTTGGTAAAGATGCAGAGGGAAATGATCTGCCGAAAACGGTAATCTCCAGAGAGTATAGTTCTGAGTGGAAGCCGGGAGATGAACCATATTATCCGGTAAATGATGAGAAAAATGGTGCATTGTATGAGAAGTATAAGGAGTTAGCAGCCGGGGAGACTAATGTGATCTTTGGCGGAAGATTGGGCGAGTATAAGTATTATGATATGGATGCGGTTATCGCCTCAGCGCTCGCATTGAGTGAACGTGAGCTTGCATAAGAAAGCATAGCTTTATTGAGTGAAGTGCACTTGTATAAGAAAGCTTAGCCCCGGTGGGTGAATGAGAAACAATATAAGAAACAGCCTTGTTGAGAATGACTGGGAAGGAGAGTAGCTCTTATGGAGTGGATTTATCCGATTTTGGGTAAGCAAAAGTGTCTGCCCTTCTATTTGTCGGGCGTTGGCATTGCAGAACCGGAGTATCATGTGATACGAGAAGAAGGTTTGGTATCCCATCAGCTTCATTATACGCAAAGTGGCCGTGGCAATCTTGTTGTTGGCGGCGCGACGTATCCGTTAGAGCCGGGAAGTATGTTTTATATGGCACCGGGGATCCCACATGAGTATTATCCGCTTGTTGAGGATGAGTGGACGACCTGTTGGCTGGTGTTTCGTGGGGAACATTTGCTGGAATTGATGAAAGGCATGGGTTTTGATGGTTTTGCCTATGATAAAAACATTGTCAATGAAAAGATTACCGGAATTTTTCATCAGATGCTTAAGGCGGCAAAAGATCCACTGTATGGTGATGAGCGATGCTCTATGTTAGTGTATGAATATATTATGAATGTCCGACAGGCGTTTTTGGCAAATAAGAAGTATGGCGGTCAGAGTGCCAAGAGCATGTTGCAGCGTGCTCTAATGTTTATTCATAAAAATTATGCGAGAGATATTACATTAGAAGAACTGGCAGAAATGAGCGGCGTGACGAAACAGCATTTTTGTCGGGTTTTTAAGGAACAGATGCGGATGCGTCCGATGGAGTATCTGGCAAGACAACGAGTTTCGGTTGCAAGAAGTATGTTGTTAGCAACAGATAAAAGCATCGCACAGATCGGGGCGGAGGTCGGATATGAGAATCCGACGTATTTCGGCATGGTATTTAAGAAGTATGAAGGCATAACGCCGACCGATTGCAGAAAAAGACATGGTACAAGCTTGACATGGTAGAGGGTACCATGTCTTTTTTTATGGAATAGGAAACTGCTCATAATGTGGTGCTTTGCAAGAATTGCTTTAGCAATTCTTGCAAAGCAAAACGCTGGTTTTGCTTTTTTTGCCGCAAGACACCGTTATCAAAATGTTCATATCACTGGGATTTAACAATTATTTTAGATTGCCGGATCTTTGCAGCTTTACTTATAATACAACCAGCAACATAATTTTTGCGTAGGTAAAAAGGAGGAGAATATGGTGAGAAAATTACTGAAACGTGCGGGAGTATGTTTACTCAGCCTTTCCATGGTCTTGACGGGGAATGTCGGGATCAGCGGGGCAAGTACATCTTCCCGGAAAGGGGTAGCAGTGGAAACAAAAACGGGAAGCATTGTGATTGATGGCAATGATATCAAGGCAGACAATGTGAATGGACTTACGTATAAGGGATTTGGTATGCTTAGTGCCAATTCTACAAGTGATCTGTTGATGGATTACAAATCACAGAATCCGGAGGCATATGCAAAATTAATGCAGTATTTATTCGGAGGCGAGTACCCGCTTTTTACACATGTGAAATTGGAAATGGGTAATGACCGCAACAACTCGACCGGATCAGAGAGTGCAACCAAGAGAACAAAGGGCGAGAAAGCCAATGTGCTTCGTAATCCTGGCTGGCAGCTGGCAGCAGATGCTAAGAAGATCAATCCGAATTTGAAGGTCAGTATTCTGACTTGGCGTACACCTTCTTGGGTGAAAACAGATGAAGATAAGTATATCTGGTATAAACAGAGTATTTTGGATGCTTATGAGAAATATGGCTATATGGTAGACTATATTAATCCAAATACGAACGAAGAATGGGGCGGCGCAGGCGATGTTGCTTACACTAAGAAATTTGCCAAGTGGATCGCGGCGGAAAGCACTAAGACGATCGCGGATGAGAAAGCACTTGCTTTATTCAAAAAGATTAAGCTTGTTGTATCCGACGAGGCAAATGTTGTCAGCAGCGATGTTGCCAACAAGTTAAAGGATGACAAAGAGTTTATGAACGCAGTGGATGTTGTCGGATACCATTATAAGACGGCGGATGATGACAATAATGCGATGAAATGGCTGGCAGAGGAAGTGGATAAGGAAGTGTGGAACAGCGAGGAGCAGGCAACGTTCTCAAATTCAGCGTTCCGTCCATCCACAACAGATAAAGCGCCAACGGTAGAGGGCACTGGTATCGGTGGCTCCGGCAGTGCATTGGAAATGGGCAATACCGTGATCAAGAGCTTTGTCGAGTCACGCCGTGGTCATGTGATCTATCTGCCTGCGATCGGTTCTTATTATGAGGGTGCACAGTATTCCTTTAAGGAGTTAGTAAGCGCCAGAGATCCGTGGTCAGGATGGATGCATTATGATGCCGGATTGTTGATTTTGGCACATATCAGCAAGTTTGCAGTAACCGGCTGGGAAAATGAAACAAATACTGCCGGCATTTGGCGTGGTGTTGCATCGGCCAGCAAGGCATCTGCTGTACAAGGAACAACCAGCAATGCAGTTGACGGCCGTGGCGGTGGAGAAAACTATATGACTCTGGCAGCACCGACGAAAGATAATTTCTCAACGGTGATCGTTAATGACAGTGAGTATCCAATGACATATACACTGCAGACGAAGAATATGAAGTTGAAAGCAGATCGGAAGTTAGAACTTTGGGAGACGAGAGCAGCAGACGAGGGTGCATTTAATGAAAATTATATGAAATGTATTCAGGAATTATCTGCGGACAGCAATGGTGTATATTCCTTTGCGGTAAAACCAAATTCTGCAGTTACGGTTACCTCTTTAGATGTTTCAGACAGCAAAGAACACACAGAGGCAATGCCGGTAGAGGGTGAGCGTACCGTACTTGACACAGATGCAACCGGAGACGTTCAGAACACAGAGGATGGCTATCTGTATGCGGATGATTTTGAGTATACCGGCAAGACCGTTCCTGTTCTTGATGGCAAAGGCGGCTTTACCGGAGAGAAGGAAGATTACATTGCATCACGTGGTGGAGAAAAAGGCGCGATGGCACGCTATACCCATACGTTGAATGGTGCTTTTGAGGTATATAAGAGTGGAACCGGCAATCATGTGCTTCGACAGCAGTTAGATAAGAAATCAACGGGTGTCGGAAGTGCTTGGAATAGTGGAGATCCTGTCACGTTAGTGGGAGATTACCGCTGGACGAACTATACGGCAGCTATTGATGTTTTATTTGAGCGTGCAGCAGATAAGCAGTATGCGCAGATTGGTATCAGACAGACCGGAAGAACACACAATCTTTCGAACAATGCAGGATATTCTTTGAAAGTCAATGATGATGGAAGCTGGATACTGTATCGTGCGAAAATGGGTTCTACATCTTCTAAGGGTACAGAGCTTGCGTCCGGTTCGGTAGATGCAAGTCAGGTAACACCGGGGACTTGGTTCCAGCTCAAACTCCGTGGCGAGGGTAATGTGATCAAAGCATATATCAACGATACTTTAGTCGCAACATATGAGGACAGCAATCCGATCACTTCAGGACGTGTTGCGATCGGCTGCGGTAATTCCTATACAAGATTTGACAATCTGGCAGTAACGAAGATCAAAGGATATGCGCCATATTACAGAGAATATATTGACAATATGGAAACCTATGATCTGACACCACAGAAAAATGCAAAATTGGTATATAACAACAAGTGGTCTCGTACTTGTGCAAATCAGGGAATGTTTGTATATCAGAGAAGTGTTTCCAATAGTACGGGCACAGGCGCATCCATTACGTATACCTTTAACGGAACCGGTTTGGAAGTGCTAGGATACAATAAATCCACAGGAGGAACCGTGAATGTGACGGTAGATGGACAGCCTTACAAGGAAGGTGATGCATTGTGGAATGCAGATAATATGTGCACTGCATATCAGGTGAGTGGACTGGAAGACAGCGAGCATACCGTAACGATCGAGGTTGCAAGCGGCAGTCTTGCTGTGGATGCAATTGCAGTAATCGGTTCTGTCTACAATGGCGATGAGATTAATGTAACGCCAAAGACAGGTACAGAAACCGGTCTGCCGGAAGAAGAACTTCCAAAAGATCTGACAGAGGATGTGGTACCGGATATCAGCACTCCGTCACCAAGTCCTGCAGCACCGACAATCGCCCCGACAACGACACCAACAACGAAGCCGCAGCCAACCAAAACACCGTCTGTCCGCAAAGGATATTCTTTCAAGGTAAAGGGAGCATCTTATGTTGTGACAGATGCATCCAAGAAGACGGTCAGCTACCGCAAGGCAGCCAATAAAAAGATCAAATCTGCAGCAATACCGGCGACGGTAAAAGTAAAAGCGAATGGCGTCGTATATTCCTTCCGCGTTACGGATATTTCTGCAAAGGCATTTGCCGGATGCACCAAATTAAAGAAAGTAATCATTGGCAAGAATGTTGTTTCCATCGGAAAGAAGGCATTTTCCAAGGCTAAGGCACTCAAAAAGATAACGATCAAGACAACCACATTGAAAAAAGTGGGCAAAAATGCGATCAAGGGCATTTACAAAAAAGCGAAGATATCCTGTGGCAAGAAAAAGCTGAAAGCATACAAGAAGCTGTTCAATGCCAAGACCGGATATAAGAAATCGATGAAACTGACCAAATAATTTATGCAGTAAATTGACCAAAGAAAACGGGAGCTGTGTCGTCCATGTTTGACGAACAGCCCTGTTTTTTGGTATAATCATTCAAATAGACAGATTTGACGAAATACACGAAAGAGGGAAAGGAGCAGATCCTATGTTAGAATCAGTATGGGAACGGCTGCGGGCGTTTGGCTGTAAGCAGACGGAGCATATTTTGTACTGGATCAGCATATGGTGTGTTCTTGGTGTGGGGCTTGTATATATTGCAGCATTTTATATTGCGCATGTAACCGGTAACGACCGGTTATTGCAATGCAAAATGAAGCTGTATTTTGGAATCCCCTGCCCGGGCTGTGGTGGAACAAGAGCAATATGGTCTCTGTTACATGGAAGAGTACTGCAGGCAGTATATTACAATGCATTTGCGGTATATGGTGCAGTATGGTATCTATTGTTTTTTATCAGTCAGACTGTGCAGCGTGTGGCGGCTCGTTTTGACAGGCAGATCAATGGAATGAAATTCCGGGATGCAGCATTATATATCGCCATCGTGGTGCTGATCGTGCAATATTTGTTAAAGCTGTTTGTTCCGGGCTATCGAATATAGCTTTGAAATGCAATGTAGAGACAGGGTGCTTAGGCTTATGGACTTCTATTAGCAGGGCGTTATGTCATACAATGTAGAGGTAGTACATATACAAAGTTGAGGAGGATTACAATGGATAACAATCAAAACGAAAATCAGAGTTTTCAAAATGGCAATGCAGGAAATGACCCACAGGGGTGGACGAACGCCAACAATGGCAGTTATCAGAATGGTGGCTATCAGAATGGCGGCTATCAGAATGGCGGCTATCAAAATAACAGCTACCAGAACAATGGATATAATGGCCAGCCACAGTATAATTATCAGGGAAATAATTCGCCGGGAAGAGGATATTCCATTGCGTGTCTGATATTAGGTATTTGTGGTATCGTATTTTGCTTTTGCTATGGCATTGTTGGAGTTATCTGCAGTATTGTTGCATTAGTGCTTCATGGTAAGGCAGTAGAGTTAGATGGATTTGAGAGCAGCTACGCTAAGGCTGGTAAGATCTGTGCGATCATCGGAATTGTGATCGGTGTTATTTATCTTATCCTGACCATCCTTGCTGTTGTATTCAGCATGTCAGTTGGCGGATTATCAACAATGCTTCGCGCATAAGGAATCTTTATGTAAAGAGATTTTGAATTATGTAAGAGAGTACCAAAGACAATTGTTGGTCGGTACTCTCTTTTTTTGTTTTGATTGGAGAGTAAGATGTGAACAGTTTTTGAATTATGAAATCTGAATAAAAAAGATTGTTCGAAATTTAATGTTTTTATACAATAAATGGGTGCAAAATCTCCGCAAAATCGGTGTTTTGCGGAGATTTGTCAAATGTCGGATATAAGCAGGTTTTTGTGCATTTTGTATGTTTTTCACAAAAATTCACAAAAAATTCAAAAAAATACTTGTAAATTTGTTCATGTTGTTATATAATCATCTTACGAAAACGATTTAGTAAAACGATTTCGTAAACGTAGCTTGAAAATGTTCATAAAATTATGAACAGCATATTGATATTTCTACTGCAGTTCATTGCAGTAAAAATATAGAAGCAAACAATTTCTTATTAGAGGAGGTTTTTTTATGAGAAAGAAACTTTTAAGCGTGCTGTTATGTACAGCAATGGCAGCAACCATGCTGACTGGTTGCGGCGGCAGTGACACTAAGAAGGATTCATCAAAAGAAGCTAAAAAAGTTACAGTTTCTGACGGTGGAAAAGTTCTTAACATCCGTGTATGGAACGAGGAGTTCAAGAGCCGTATGACAGATCACTATCCAGGATATAAGAAGGTTAGTGATACAGAAGGTAAGATTGGCGACGTTACAGTTAAGTGGACAATCACACCATCTGATGATAATGCATATCAGAACGCATTGGATGAAGCTCTTAAGAAGCAGGATTCCGCAGCAGCTGATGACAAGATCGATCTTTTCCTTGTTGAGGCAGATTACGCATTGAAGTATGTAGATACAAATTACACACTGGATGTTGTAAATGATCTTGGCGTATCCAAAGATGCACTTGCTAACCAGTACAAGTACACACAGGATATCGTAACAGATTCTAAAGGAGCGTTAAAGGGTGCTTCTTGGCAGGCTTGCCCGGCAGGTATGATCTACAGACGCGACATTGCTAAGAAAGTATTCAAGACAGATGATCCTGAGAAGATTCAGGAGCTGTTCAAAGATTGGGATTCTTTCAAGGCAGCATCTAAGAAGTTAAAAGACGCTGGATACCTTACAACAGCATCTGTAAACGATACATATCGTGTATTCTCTAACAACGTAACATCTAAGTGGGTAGAGAATAAGAAGATTAACGTAGATGAGAACATCAAGGCATGGGTAGATATGTCTAAGGAAATGGTAGACAACGGCGAGACTACAACACATGAGTTGTGGGGATCTGACTGGAGCGAAGGCTTCATGAAGAGCGGTAACGTATTCGCTTACTTTGGACCAGCTTGGTTCATCGACTTCTCCATGGGTTACAAAGATGGTGTAGCACTTGATGGTTCTGTAGTTAAAGATGGTGGCTGGGCACTTACAACTGGTCCTCAGAGTTTCTACTGGGGCGGTACTTGGATCTGTGGTGCTAATGGCACAGACAACAAGAGCCTTGTAAAAGACATCATCGAGAAGATGACAACAGACGAGAGCGTATTGAAAGACATTGTTAGCAAAGACAATGACTACGCTAACAACAGCAAGTTGATGGATTCCTTAAAGGATGACAAGAGCTTCGGTGATAAGGCACTCGGTGGACAGAATCCAGTTCCGATCTTCTCCGCAGGTGTTGGCAACATCGACATGAGCAATATATCTTCATATGATCAGACATGTGCTGAGGAGTTCCAGGCAGCAATGAAGGATTACTTCGATGGCAATACAAAGGATTATGATACTGCATTGCAGACATTCATCGACAAAGTTAAGACAAAACATCCTGAGATTGAGGGATAATTGTTACAAACATTGTTAAGTAAACTGGTTTAGGAATGTGCCTGCTTACGTTTGTAGGCAGGCACTTTTTTTGAAAATAAGGGGAGGGTAACACTTATGAGTAAACCCAAAAAAGGAAGAGTGGAAAAGCATAATAAGTGGGGCTACATTTTTTTGATCCCGTTTATTCTTACATATGTTATTTTCCAGTTAATCCCACTTATCAGCACGATTTATAATAGTTTTTTCGAAAATTATAGCATGGGCTTAATACAGGTGGGACCAAATTATATCGGCTTAGAAAACTATGCTTCGCTTTTTGAAAGCGGCAAGCTATTGATTTATTTGAAAAACACAATGATAATGTGGGTGTTGGGATTTGTACCGCAGATCTTATTATCGCTTCTGCTTGGTGCATGGTTCTCAGACACACGATTAAAATTGAAAGCATCCGGTTTTTTCAAAACCGTTATTTATTTACCAAACTTGATCATGGCGTCAGCGTTTGCAATGTTATTCTTCGCATTGTTCTCTGACAATGGCCCGGTAAATGCAATTTTATTACACGCCGGTCTGATCAAAGAGAAGTATTCTTTCCTTTCTCATGCAGGAAGTGCAAGAGGATTGGTTGGATTTATGAACTTTTTGATGTGGTTTGGTAATACCACGATTCTGTTAATGGCAGGTATGATGGGTATAGACCCGGCATTGTTTGAGGCTGCCGAAGTTGATGGTGCGACATCGACACAGGTATTTTTCCGAATCACGATGCCGTTGTTGCGTCCAATCTTAGTATACGTTTTGATCACATCTTTGATCGGTGGTTTACAGATGTTCGATGTACCACAGATCTTGACAAACGGTACCGGTGGACCAACAGATACAACGATGACATTGATCATGTATTTGAACAAACAGCTATACAGTAAGAACTACGGTATGGGTGGTGCGTTATCCGTTCTGCTCTTCATCGTAACGGGTATATTGAGTTTGATCGTGTTCAAAGCATTTGCACAGAAAAAGGAGGCATAATTCATGGATGAAAGAAAAAGTTCAGGAATAGGAATACATGCCAGAAGGGTTCTTGCATATATTGTTTTGATATTCATTTCGATATTGTGCCTGTTTTGGTTTTATGTATTGTTTGTTAACGCAACAAGATCACATGCGCAGATTCAGTTAGGATTCTCTGCTTTACCGAGTGGAGAGTTTATGAACAACTGGGTACATTTGATGCACAGTTCACAGCCGGTTTGGAATGGCTTGTTTAACAGTGTTATTGTCGCTGCTTTCAGTGCCGTTCTGACAACATACTTTTCTTGTATGACGGCATATGCAATTCATGTATACCATTTCAAGTTGAAGAATGTTATGTTTACATTCATCTTGATGATCATGATGATTCCTACACAGGTAACTGCACTTGGTTTTTACCGCTTAATGATGGATTGGAATTTGATGGATTCCTTTATTCCATTGATTGTTCCAGCCATAGCAGCACCGGTAGTATTCTTCTATATGAAACAGTACATGGATTCTTCCCTTCCGTTGGAGATCGTAGAAGCGTCTCGAATCGATGGTGCGGGCGAGTTTAAGACATTCAATATGATGATTCTTCCGATTATGAAACCTGCGATCGCGGTTCAGGCAATCTTCGCATTTGTTCAGAGCTGGAACAATTACTTCATTCCATCATTGCTCTTGACAGAAAATAAGAAGAAGACATTGCCTATCTTGATCGCACAGTTACGTAGTGCGGATTTCCTGAAGAAGGATATGGGTCAGGTGTATATGATGATTGCATTCTCGATTTTCCCGGTAATCGTTGTATATCTGCTCCTTTCTAAACATATCGTACAGGGTGTGGCACTTGGTAGTGTGAAAGGGTAGAAAGTTTGTAAATACAATTCTTAAAGTGAAGGTTGAACAATACATAGCCAAAATGTGGATTATAGTATTGACGAATTGAAAAAATCATGGTATATATATTATATAAATAGTGTGTTACTTGATTTGAATGAAATTGAGGCATTAACTATACATAAATCACAGGTAATTTATGTTAGTTGATGCCTTTTTCTTTTGCATATTATATAGTTAGCCGCGGATACTATCGGTGAGTGTGTACTTGCTGTTATGCGAGAGAGATATGCCAAACTGCATAAATACAGGAAGAAAGGATGGATGAAAGATGAAAGACAAAATTTTTGAAGTGCTGCAGCGAATTGGAAGAAGTTTTATGCTCCCAATCGCGATCTTACCGGTTGCCGGTCTGCTTCTTGGACTGGGTAGTTCGTTTACGAACGAGACAACGATTGCAACGTATCATTTAGGTGGAATTTTGGGGAATGGAACAATATTGCATGCGCTGCTTGTAATTATGAACAAGGTCGGAAGTGCCGTGTTTGATAACCTGCCATTGTTATTTGCTGTGGGTGTCGCAATCGGAATGGCAAAAAAAGAAAAAGAAGTGGCAGCGTTATCTGCGGTGATCGCATTTTTCGTTATGAATATCTCGATCAATGCTATGCTGAATATTAATGGCAAGATCCTGGAAGATGGCTCCATTGCGAAAAATGTGTTAGAGGGAACCATAGCCTCTGTCTGTGGAATTAATACATTGCAGATGGGTGTATTTGGTGGTATTATCGTTGGTCTTGGTGTAGCTGCATTACACAATCGCTTTCATAAGATCATATTACCGAATGCGTTATCATTCTTTGCGGGATCAAGATTTGTTCCGATCATTTCCACTATAACGTATATGTTTGTTGGTATTATTTTGTATTATATATGGCCGGTTGTGCAAAATGGAATTTATGCACTTGGTGGATTGGTGACAGGAAGCGGGTATCTGGGAACGCTGATCTTTGGCGTTGTCAAAAGGGCATTGATACCATTTGGATTGCATCATGTGTTTTATATGCCATTTTGGCAGACTGCTGTTGGCGGAACCGCTGATGTGGCCGGACACATGATTCAGGGTGGACAAAATATTTTCTTCGCTCAGCTTGCAGATTCTGCACATATTTCACACTTTAGTGCAGATGCAACAAGATATTTTTCGGGTGAATTTATTTTCATGATCTTTGGTCTGCCAGGCGCAGCTCTTGCAATGTATCGCACGGCGAAACCGGAGAAAAAGAAGCAGGTGGGAGGCTTACTATTTTCAGCGGCCCTCACATCTATGTTGACCGGTATTACTGAACCGATCGAATTTTCATTTTTGTTTGTTGCACCGATTTTGTTTGCAGCGCAAGTTGTATTGGCCGGTGCTGCATATATGATCGCTCATATATTAAATATCGCTGTGGGTCTTACTTTCTCGGGCGGATTTTTGGATCTGTTCCTGTTTGGTATTTTACAGGGAAATGATAAGACAAGCTGGCTTCGTATCATTCCGGTAGGAATCATTTATTTTATTCTTTATTATGTGATTTTTACTTTCTTGATCAAAAAATTGAATTTAAAAACGCCTGGTCGAGAGGATGATACACAGGAAGTGAAATTATATACGAAGGCAGATGTTAATGCTAAACGTTCCGCAAAGGGGGATGATGGAAATATATCATCGGAGGATACACTTAGTGAAATGATCACGAGAGGTCTTGGTGGTAAGAACAACATTGATAGTGTTGACTGCTGTGCGACCCGCCTTCGTTGTACTGTTGCAAGTGCAGATTTGGTTGATGATGTTCTGCTTAAATCGACAGGAGCCAGCGGAGTGATCCATAAAGGAAATGGAGTCCAGATCATATACGGACCAAATGTTACCGTGATCAAGTCAAATTTGGAAGAGTATCTTGAAACAGCACCGGATATTATATATACTAATGATAATGAGATGCGTTCAGAGTCAGATGATGCCACGCAGAGTCGGGAAATTAAAGGAAGTGTAGTAAAAACCGTTATTGTATCCAGTCCGATCACAGGTGTTGCAGCAGATCTGTCTACGGCACCGGATGAAGCTTTTGCGGATCGGATGATGGGTGATGGTGCGGTTGTAACCCCAACGGATGCGATCGTTAAGGCACCGGAAGATGGAGAGGTTGCGTTTGTGTTTGATACCAAGCATGCGATTGGATTTACGACAGATTCCGGTTTGAGCTTATTGATACACGTTGGTATAGACACAGTAAAATTGGATGGTAAAGGATTTGAAGTGTTTGTCGAGAATGGTCAGCAGGTAAAGAAGGGTGATCCGCTGATGAAACTGGATATTGATTATCTGAAAGAGCATGCACCGTCAATCGTATCTCCGGTACTGTGTACGGAACTAGAGGATAACCAAAAGGTACGTTTATTAAGGGAGGGAGAAATAAAATCAGGAGAGGAGTTATTCGCTGTTGATTTTTATGAGGAATAATTATGTATAGAGTGACAAAGGTGTTAAATCATAACGCTGTACTTGCGGTGGAACAGGGCAACAATGCACAATGTTTACTGCTTGGCAAAGGAATTGGATTTGGCAAAAAGATTAGCGAAACGATCGATTCCGCAATGGGAGCCAGCGTGTATTATTTACAGGAATATAAAGATCGTGGTGGTGCTGATACTATCATTAAATCGATAGATCCAGAGATTTTGGAAATTGCCAATCAGGTACTTGATCAGGCTGAAAGTGTGTTTGGAACGATTGACCGAAGTATTCTTTTTCCGTTAGCAGATCATATTTATTATGCTGTAGAACGAATCAAAAAGAAGGAGCAGATCAGTAATCCACTCACAGAGGATATTCGTTTACTGTTTCATATGGAGTATAAAGTTGCTGCTTGTATTATTCCGATATTACAAAAGAAATACCGTATTTCAATTGGTGATGATGAAGTGGGATATATTGCATTGCATGTGCATTCAGCTATCGACAATGAAAACGTGTCAGATGCGATACAGATTGCACGTGCAGTGCGTGCCTGCGTCCAAATTGTGGAAGAAGCCATGGATAAAAAAATTGACGTTCTGTCATTGTCCTATAATCGATTGATGAATCATGTGCGGTATATGATTGTTCGTGCGATCAAGGGAGAGAAGCTCAAGATGAGTCTGAACGACTATATGAGTGTGAAATATCCGAGTGAGTTTAATATGGCAAAGACTATTTGTGATGAGATTGCTAAAATGGTCAACTGTTCATTTGAAGATGCAGAAATCGGATATTTAGCGATGCATATATGTCGTGTGACTAGTGGTGAGTTGGATGTGTAGTATGAAGTAAAAATTTGATTGCAGAAAACAGGAGTATTATTTTCTTAAAAAAAATGGAAGTTGTTATTATAGGTTTATGCTTGGACACATGACACATATTTTGTTAAAAATGTGATTGTGTGTAGAAATGGAGAGGAAAGATGAAGTCATTTAGTTATGTTATTACAGATGCAGTAGGAATTCATGCAAGACCGGCAGGAATGCTTGTAAAAGAAGTTAAAAAATACGATGCGAAGATTACCATTAATAAGGCAGGGAAAAAAGTAGAAGCCGGTAAATTGATGGCAATCATGGCGCTTGGTGTAAAGTGTGGCGATGAAGTTGTTGTAGAGATTGAAGGCGGCGATGAGGAGGCAGCATTTCAGGGGATGCAGAAGTTTTTTGAAGAGACACTGTAGGTATGTTACGATAGAATGGAGGCTGTTATGAAAAAATATAATGGAAAATCGATCTTTAAGGGGATTGCGATTGGTGATATTTTATTCTATCAAAAGGAAAAGCAGCAGGTGAAACGTCAAAGAGTGGAGGATGTTGCCAAGGAAAAAGAGCGGTATCAGATGGCAAGTCAAAAAGCATCCGAACAATTGAAGCAGTTGTATGATAAAGCGTTGCAGGAAGTCGGCGAGGCAAATGCTGCTGTGTTTGAGGTGCATATGATGATGCTGGAAGATGATGATTATGTGTCCTCTATTGTCAACATGATCGAAACACAAGAGGTTAATGCGGAGTATGCGGTGGCTGTAACCGGTGATAATTTTGCAGAAATGTTTTCGCAAATGGATGATGAATATTTTAAGGCAAGAGCGGCTGACGTTAAGGATATTACCGAGCGTTTGATCAGCGTATTGAATGAGCAGGATGATAAGGGTACGCTGGGTGATGATCCGGTTATAGTTGTTGCTGATGATCTGGCACCGAGCGAAACGGTTCAAATGGACAAGGAAAAACTGTTGGCTTTTGTTACAAAATATGGATCTGCCAACTCACATACGGCGATTTTGGCTCGAACAATGAATATTCCGGCATTGATTGGTGTTGATATTCAACCGGAGTGGAATGGCAAGTTAGCGATTGTAGATGGCAAAGAAGGTCAGTTGATCATCGAACCTGATGAGAAAACATTGGCATTCTATCGCAGACAGCAGCAGGAAGAGCAAGAGGCCAGAGCTCTTTTGTCTGAACTCAAAGGACAAGAAGATATTACCTTAGATGGCAAAAGGATTAAGCTCTATGCTAATATTGCCGGGGTTGGAGATGTTGCAAATGTGCTTGCAAATGATGCAGCAGGTATTGGGTTGTTCCGCAGTGAATTCTTATATTTGGAGGCAGAGGATTATCCGGATGAAGAAACTCAGTTTTTGGCATATAAACGAGTTGCTGAAATGATGGCCGGTAAGAAAGTCGTTGTTCGTACGTTAGATATTGGTGCAGATAAGCAGGTTGATTATTTTAAGCTAGATAAGGAAGATAATCCGGCAATGGGATTTCGTGCTATCCGCATTTGTCTGGAACGTCCGGAAATCTTTCGAACACAGCTTCGTGCTTTGATACGGGCAAGTGCATATGGAGAGATTGCGATAATGTACCCGATGATCATTTCTGTGGAGGAAGTGTGTCGTATCCGAGAAATTGTAGATTCTGTCAAGAGGGAGTTGGATGAACAGGGTATCTCGTATGGCAATTTTGAACAGGGTATCATGATTGAAACGCCGGCAGCAGTGATGATGAGCGAAGAATTAGCTCAACATGTTGATTTTTTCAGTATCGGTACGAATGATTTGACACAATATACTCTGGCGATTGATCGTCAGAATATGAAATTAGATTCGTTCTATGATCCCCATCATCCGGCAATACTTAAAATGATTCAGACAACAATTACGAATGGACATAAAGGTGGTTGTTGGGTTGGAATTTGTGGAGAGCTGGGAGCGGATACATCATTGACGGAAACATTTCTTAAAATGGGTGTTGACGAATTATCTGTTTCGCCTTCTTTTGTGTTGCCGATCCGAAGAATAATTCGAAGCACAAACGTACTTGACGATAAATGAAAAATAGGATAATATAATTTATTGCCGTGGATAAATGTTATTTATGCATGGGTTCATACAGACAGTTCATTTGTACCATCCTGTCTATAAATAAAACTCGGACTGCATGGAACAGAGATTGTTTTTGGGCAGACCGTAGGTCTGCCTTCTTATTTTATTGGAAGGTTTGCAGTCAGGTAGCGTGATGTAAAGCAAAGAGTGGCTTTGGATGTTAAGCAAAGTCTCACTTTGGATGTTAATAGAAAATTGGAGGGAATGCATGTATCAATTGACGACAGAACATAGTTTTGACTCGGCACATTTTCTTGCCGGATACGATGGAAAATGCGGTAATTTGCATGGGCATCGTTGGAGAGTACTGCTGACGGTGCAGTCAGAGACGCTAAGAGAAGACCGGCAGCAAAAAGGTATGTGTGTTGATTTTGCAGAGTTAAAAAAAGATTTGCGGACGGAATTGGATGCGTTGGATCATGTGCTGATCATTGAACAGGGATCTTTGCGTGAGAGTACGATGAAAGCAATGCAGGAAGAACAATTTCAGGTGGTTGAGATGCCGTTTCGTCCAACCGCTGAAAATTTTGCCAGATATTTTTATGAATTGTTTACATTGAAAGGTTATCCGGTGGCGAAAGTAGAAGTATATGAGACACCGAATAACAGTGCAGTTTACTTTGCCTAAAGTGATGTGAGAGGTGGCAGTGCAGCTTGCTTTGTCTGAAGCGATGCGAGAGGTGACAGTGCGGCCTGCTTTGTCTGAAGCGATGCGAGAGGTGACAGTGCAGCTCGCTTGGTCTAAAACTATGCGAGAGATGGCATCGTGGAGAAGTTATGCATGACAGGCTGCAGGCCGGGAAAGGAATGTAAGAGGTAGTATGGCAGATTTTGAAGTGGTAGAAATCTTTGAAAGCATTAATGGGGAAGGTCGATTCGCCGGAGAGTTATCTAATTTTGTGCGGCTAAAGGGATGTAACTTGCGCTGTACGTATTGTGATACAGCTTGGGCCTATGAAGCAGATGCGCCGTGTACGGTGATGACGGAAGAGGAAATCTGTGAGCGACTGTTGCAATCGGGAATCAGCCGGGTGACACTTACAGGCGGTGAACCGATGATCGCAAAAAATATCGACGTATTGTTAGAAAGGCTGTCTAGAGAAGAGAGTTTAGAGGTGGAGATCGAGACAAATGGCAGTGTTTCATTAACAGCGTTTCGTCAAATGAAGCGGCCACCGTCATTTACGATAGACTACAAATTGGCGGGAAGCGGCATGGAAACAAAGATGTGTATGGATAATTTTGCAGAGGTTGTAAAGCAGGATACGGTGAAGTTTGTTGTGTCCGGACGGAGTGATCTGGAAAGGGCCTATGAGGTGACGAGAGAGTATCATCTGGAGCAGCGCTGCATGGTAATATTAAGTCCGGTATTTGGCAGGATCGAACCGGCTGAAATGGTTGATTTTCTTCGTGAAAAACGATGGAATGGAGTACGGCTTCAATTGCAGTTGCACAAGTTTATCTGGGATCCGGATAAACGTGGAGTTTAAGAAAGGAAGATGGCATTATGGCAATAGATACAGAAGCGATTAAGGTGCATGTTCGGGGTATATTGGAAGCATTGGGAGATGATCCGGATCGTGAAGGATTAAAAGAAACACCGGATCGTGTGGCACGCATGTATGAAGAAGTGTTTGAGGGAATGAACTATACAAATCATGAGATTGCGCAAATGTTTAATAAAACATTTACCGATCGTATGGAATTTGGATCGGCTTCCAGAGATATGGTGATCGTTCGGGATATTGATATTTTTAGTTATTGTGAACACCATCTTGCTCTAATGTACGATATGAAAGTGACCGTTGCGTATATTCCAAAGGAAAAGGTGATCGGACTTAGCAAGATCGCACGTATTGCGGATATGGTGGCAAAACGCCTTCAGCTGCAGGAACGTATTGGTACGGATATTGCAGATATTATGCAGGAGATCTTGGAAAGTGAAGATGTGGCGGTTGTGATCGAGGGTACACATAGCTGCATGACAGCCAGGGGAATCAAAAAGAATGCAGCGACGACGAAGACCTTTACACTGCGTGGACAGTTTCAGGAAGATCAGAGCTTACAGATGAGACTTTTGTCATAGAGAAAGCAGTAGAAAATCAATAAAAGGCCTATAATAAAAACTTTAGGCTTGACATGATAGGAAGGAAAGAGTGTTATGAGCAAAGCAATGGTTTTATTTAGCGGCGGCGTAGACAGTACAACCTGTCTGGGGCTTGCAATCGAAAAATATGGTAAAGAAAACGTGATCGCATTGTCGATCTCTTATGGACAGAAACATAAAAAAGAAGTGGAAGCAGCACGCAGCATTGCTGCATATTATGGAATAGAAATTCTGTCTTTAGATCTGCAAAAGATCTTTACGTACAGTGATTGTTCTTTATTAGAACAGTCTGATGCAGAAGTTCCCAAAGAAAGCTATGCGGAGCAATTAAAGGAAACTTCCGGCAAGCCGGTATCTACTTATGTCCCTTTCCGTAACGGTTTGTTTTTGGCGAGTGCAGCGAGCATTGCTCTGTCGAAAAACTGTGAAGTGATCTATTATGGAGCGCATGCAGATGATGCGGCAGGTAACGCTTATCCGGATTGCAGCAGTGCCTTTAACGATGCAATGGGACAGGCAATTTATTTGGGAAGTGGCAATCAGGTACGTATCGAGGCTCCGTTTGTCAATTGGACTAAGGCTAAAGTGGTCGGAGAGGGACTTCGTTTGAAGGTGCCTTATGAACTTACGTGGAGTTGTTATGAGGGTGGTGACAAGCCTTGTGGTGTGTGTGGCACGTGTCGTGACCGCGCAGAGGCCTTTCGCGCCAATGGCGTTTTGGATCCGGCACTGCACTAAAGGAGAGGCAGGAGAGCTTAGATCACGGTATTGATCGGTAAGGTGGCATAAGGATGCTGCAACAGAGGGAGGAAATGCAATGAGAGAACAGGAAAAGAGTATTACATTATTAGGAAACCAGGGGACGAAATATCCACAGGATTATGCACCGGAAGTTTTAGAAACATTTGTGAATAAGCATCCGGATAATGATTATTTTGTCAAATTTAATTGTCCGGAATTTACCAGTTTATGTCCGATCACAGGGCAGCCGGATTTTGCAACGATCACGATATCGTACGTGCCGGGAGAACGAATGGTAGAGAGCAAATCCTTAAAATTATATTTGTTTAGTTTTCGCAATCATGGTGACTTCCATGAAGACTGCGTCAATGTTATCATGAAAGATCTCATTAAATTAATGGATCCGAAGTATATTGAAGTATGGGGCAAGTTTACACCACGTGGAGGAATTTCTATCGATCCATATTGCAATTATGGACGCCCTGATACCAAATGGGAACAAATGGCAGAAAAAAGAATGTTGTGGCACGATATGTACCCGGAAAAAATTGACAATCGATAATTCTATCCTTTACAGAAAAGGTTTTGCGGTATATACTTATACAGCAAATATATTATGACAGAAGAAAGAAGAGAGTAGAAGAAAGTATGAAAGTAAAAGATTATTTCAAAGAGCATAAGTGGATCATTCCGGTGGCAATAGCAGCAGGCGTACTTATTGTAACAGCGATCGTGATCGCAGTATATTCGAGTGGACACTTTGCCAAAGGAACAAAGGTCAATGGGATTGACGTTTCCGGTATGAGTGTGAAACAGCTTCAGAAGCGGATCGGAGAATATTCCATTAATGTCAAAGAACGCAAGATTGATGAGAAATCCAGAGATGAAAGTTTTTTTGAGGAAACGATCAAAGGAAGAGACATCGGATTGGCAGTCGGCGATGCGCAGCCATTATATGATATATTGAAAGACCAGGGATTCATAAAGTTTTTTGCCGGAGACAAGAAAGATTATGAGATCAGTCATACACTGTCATATGATAAGGATCTTCTTGCGAAGGAAGTGTCGGCCTTAAAGGGGGCATCTGCCACAGACGGTACGGAAGCGGTGAGCGCTTCGATTGCCGAGTATACAGAGGGAAAAGGTTATGAGATCGTTTCGGAGCAGCAGGGAGATATTTTGGATGAGCAGGCAACCTGCGAGGCGATTGAAAAGGCAGTTGCATCATTGAAGGAATCTGTTGATCTAAGCAAGGAAAAAGCATATAAAAAGCCGGAGTTCACCAGCGAAAGTGATGTCTTAAAAGATGCTGTAGAAACATTAAATCGTTATGTTAGTACAGAGATTACATATAAATTTGGTGATGATACTGTTGTATTAGATGGTACGCGTATCAATAAGTGGATCAAGATCAAAAAGGACAACACAGTAAAGCTTCGTCGCAATAAGGTGGAGAAGTTTGTACAGGAACTTCATCGTAAATATGATACCGTATTTACCAATCGTAAGTTTAAGACCGCGTACGGTGATACAGTGACTGTATACGGTGGAGATTATGGCTGGTGGATGAATACAGTCAAGGAAACAGATAAACTGGTTAAATTGATCCAAAAAGGTGCTGTCAAAGAGCGTACACCGGAATATCGTCAAACAGCGGTCAGCTACGGTGACAAAGACTACGGTGATACCTATGCAGAAGTGGATCTGAGTGGTCAGCACGTGTTTGTGGTCAAAAATGGAAAAGTTGTATTTGATACTGCGTGTGTAACGGGAAATGAATCGCAGGGACATGCAACGCCGGCAGGTACATATGGAATTACTTACAAGCAGCGCAATGCTACATTGCGTGGAGAAAATTATGAGACACCGGTAAGTTACTGGATGCCGTTTAATGGAGGCATTGGTTTTCATGATGCGTATTGGAGAAGTCGTTTTGGTGGCACTTTATACCGTACCGGCGGTTCTCATGGATGCGTAAACCTTCCGCCATCATCAGCCAAGAAGATTTACAGCTTGGTCGAGCAGGGAACTCCGGTTATCTGTTATCATCGATCCGGAAGTTCCTCGAAGACAACGACAGATTCATCTTCTAAACCGTCAGTAACGAAAAAGCCGACAGTAACGAAAAAGCCGACAGTAACGAAAAAGCCGACAGTAACGAAGAAGCCGACAGCAACGAAGAAGCCAAAGCTGGCGAAGAAGCCAAAGCTGGCGAAGAAACCAAAGGCAAAAAAGAAGCCAAAGGCAACGAAACAACCGGAGACAACCAAAAAGCCGGAAACGTCGGAGGATGAAGAATAAAATAACGAAAGGGTCAATGATAGTGATCCTATATGATTGCGGTACAGTGATGTCTGTTGCGGTAAGAAAGCGAGGCATTATTGCACCGCAATTTGCTTTGTGTTATCATTATATATACTTGACTATATATGTACTCGACGATATATACAAAACTATATACACAATTTTGTGCATATAAAAGACGATCGGAAAGGATAAAAAATATGGTTACAATAAATACAATTGGCGTTTCGAAGGAGATTGACGGTGAGTCCGGTGTGCAATTGACGGATGAGCTGACATTTCTGAGTGGAAAGTATGCAGGTACCTGCTATGCTGCAGACGGCTACGAGACAATACGTACGCAAGAACCGCAAAAGGCGCTCAGACGTGCAGACAATACGGCACAAAACGGTCATCATTCTGTGTTTCAGCATAGTATGGTAACAATGGAAATACAGTGCCCGAAGATTATTGCAATGCTGCTTAACTCTATCGGAGTATCAAATACATCCGAAAAGAGTGCCAGATATACAAAGATGAAGCCACAAAGTGAAAAAGAGGCCATACTTTATGAAAAGTGGCATGATATTTTGAAACAACAGATCGAAGCTTTGTATCCGGAGAAGTTTAGCGAGCGCGAGGCGGACAAACTTGCTTATGAGAATGCCAGATACATGTTGTCGGTCTTTTGCCCGACTTCGATGGTGTATTCTCTGCCGTTTCGCAATATCTTTTATGTGATGGACTGGGCGGAGCAGATGCGTGATCAGTTAAATGGACAGGCAGATGCGTTTTCGAGGCGGCTGGCAGAAGAACTCTCCGGGTTGGTAAAGTCCCTTGATGTCGTGATCGGTGGTAAGCGGATTTTTCATGATAATAAAAATGAATATTTTCGTTTCATGCCCGTGCAGGCGACCGGACAGCTGGACGATGATAATGTCGAGTACTTTGGAGATGTGTATACGGCAAAATTTTTGGCTTCTTTTGCACAGGTTGCACAGGAGCAGAGACATCGTACGCTCCGTGTAAAGATCAACTTTGCGGGAGATAAGCCTGGGGAATATGGTTATTATGTACCGGAATTACTGCAGGAACAGTCACTTCAAGAGGAATGGCTGCAGGATATTGCCGGAGTCGCAGAGCAGTTCCCGCAGGGAATGTTAGTTTCCGTAACAGAGCAGGGACTGTTTGAGGATTTTGTCTTGAAATGTAAAGAGCGCATGTGTGGGAGAGCACAGCTGGAGATCATGCGGTTGACGGAAGAGCTGGTGGCACGTTTTGCGAAAAATAAGCAGAACCTGTCTTCTGCCAATCGGAGACGTTTGGAGGATCTGTTAGAAGATGATAAGCCTTGTGCCCGTTGTGGATACCGTGATTTTCAGTGTGTGGAAGGTTGTAAATGGGGGAAAGCAGGGGCACTGCTCAGACATATTTAGTAGAAAGGAATGAAGAGTTAAGATGGTATTTGGAGTGATATTAGCCGGAGGAATAGGCAGCCGCATGGGAAATGCAGAGAAGCCAAAACAGTATATCAAAATTGGAGATAAACCGATCATTATTCATACGATCGAGAAGTTTTATGTGCATGATGCCTTTGAGAAATTGATCGTTTTGTGTCCGAAGCAGTGGGTAGAACATACGAGAAATCTTGTTCGTCAGTATATGGGGGATACTGACCGGGTCGTTGTATTGGAAGGCGGAGAGACACGCAACGAAACGATCATGAATTCTATTCGTTATATCGAGGAAGGCTATGGTTTGGATGACGACACACTGCTTGTCACACATGATTCTGTGCGTCCGTTTTTAACACATCGCATCATCGAAGAAAATATTGAATATGGACAGAAGTATGATGCAGTGGATACCGTGATACCGGCAACGGATACGATCGTGGCCAGCGAAAATGGAGAGATTATCAGTGATGTACCGGACAGATCTAAGATGTATCAGGGACAGACGCCGCAGACGTTTCGTGCCAAGAAATTAAAAGACCTGTATTATTCGCTAAGTGATGAGGAGAAGGGAATCCTTACGGATGCTTCTAAGATATTTGTCATGAAAGGGGAAAAGGTGCATTTGGTACAGGGCGAGGTGTTCAATATTAAGATTACCTACCCATATGATTTGCGTGTTGCAGAATCATTGATCAGAAATGGGGAGATGGATAAGTAATGTTAAATGCGGTATACCGTCTCGTAGCACCGAGACGATTTGAAGTAGAGTTTGGTGAAGTGCCATTATTTGGACAGGAAGTGATCGTGCGCCCGACGCATTTATCCATTTGTCATGCCGATCAGAGATATTATCAGGGAAGCAGACCGGCAGAAGTTCTCAAACAAAAGCTTCCGATGGCATTGATCCATGAGGGAATCGGCAAAGTAGTTCACGATCCGACCGGGCAGTTTTCCTACGGACAGACGGTGATCATGATCCCGAATACACCAACGGAACACGATGATATCATTGCCGAAAATTATTTGCGGTCCAGTAAATTCCGCGCAAGTGGGTTTGATGGATTTATGCAGGAGTATGTCAGCTTACAGCCGGACAGACTAGTTGTGCTTCCGGAGGGGATCGACCCGGTCGTGGCAGCGTTTACGGAGTTAGTATCCGTCAGCGTTCATGCACTGCAGCGATTTGATCGGATCGCACATGCACGCCGTAATATGATCGGTATCTGGGGGGATGGCAATTTAGGCTATATCACAGCGATTTTTTGTAAAGCTATGTTTCCGGATACGAAGCTTGCTGTTTTTGGAGTGGATAATGAAAAATTGGCTAACTTTGCCTTTGCAGATGCAACGTATCGCGTAACAGATATTCCGGAGGGGCTGCTTGTAGATCATGCGTTTGAGTGTGTTGGTGGTGCGGCATCGCAGAGTGCGATCGATCAGATCATAGATCATATTCAACCGGAGGGCACGATCGGTCTGCTTGGCGTATCGGAGTATCCTGTACCTATCAATACCCGGATGGTTTTAGAAAAAGGACTTCGATTGTATGGAAGCAGCAGAAGTGGCCGCAGTGATTTTGTAAAGACGGTGGAATTGTATCAAAGTCATCCGGAGATCGTAAATTATCTGGATGCTATCGTGGGTGCAAGAATAGAAGTGCGCAGCATGGCAGATATGGTTCGTGCTTTTGAGATGGATATTCATAAGAGCATGGGCAAAACGATCATGCATTGGATGCAGTGATCTATTGCAACAGGACAGATGTTGCCGCCCTGTCAAACAGGGGTTGAAAAATACATCAAAAACAAGTATGATAGTTTTGTTTTGGTGTAATATTTTGCAATATGTGGAATATAATGGTCAAGACATTGATCAACAGAAACGAACAGGATGAAAAGGAATGGAGGACGACATGAACGTAACATATCAGAGCACGAGAAGTGCGGCGACTAAGGTAACAGCATCTCAGGCAATCTTGAAGGGACTTGCAGATGACGGCGGATTATTTGTGCCGGATCAGATCCCACAGCTTGATGTATCTTTGGACCAGATTGCAAAGATGAGTTATCAGGAGACTGCCTATGAGGTTATGAAGTTGTTTTTGACGGATTTTACAGAGGACGAGCTTAAGTCCTGTATTAACCGTGCCTATGATGATAAATTTGATACCAAGGAGATCGCACCATTGGTAGAAAAAGCAGGTGCATACTATTTAGAGTTGTTCCATGGAGCAACAATTGCTTTTAAGGATATGGCGTTGTCAATTCTGCCACATTTGTTGACGACTTCTGCTAAGAAGAATCATATTACCAATGAGATCGTTATTTTAACGGCAACTTCCGGAGATACCGGTAAAGCAGCACTGGCAGGTTTTGCAGACGTAGAGGGAACAAGCATCATTGTATTTTATCCAAAGAACGGTGTTAGCAAGATCCAGGAACGCCAGATGGTGACACAGAAGGGTGCTAATACGAAAGTAGTTGGCATTACCGGTAACTTTGATGATGCGCAAAGCGGTGTTAAGGCAATGTTTAATAACAAAGAACTTGCGGCAGCAATGGATGCTAAGGGATATCAGTTCTCCTCTGCTAATTCCATAAATATCGGTCGTTTGGTGCCACAGGTAGTATATTACGTATATGCATATACAAGATTGCTTGGTGCGGGAACCGTAGCTGAGGGTGAGCCGGTGAATTTCGTGGTTCCAACCGGTAACTTCGGTAATATTTTAGCTGCATTTTATGCAAAGAACATGGGAATCCCGGTAGGAAAGTTAATCTGTGCATCCAACGAGAACAAAGTATTGTACGATTTCTTTGATACTGGTGTTTACGATAGAAACCGTGAGTTTGTATTGACAAGTTCGCCATCTATGGATATATTGATCTCCAGCAACTTAGAGCGTTTGATCTATCGCATTGCCGGAGAAGACGCTGCAAAGACGAAAGAAATGATGGATGCGCTTTCTGCTGATGGTAAGTATACGTTGACGGAAGAAATGAAGGCACAGCTTGCTGATTTTGTTGGCGGATGGGCTTCTGAGGAGAAGACAGCAGCAGAGATCAAGCGTGTGTATGATGCGACAGGATATGTTATGGATACACATACCGCGGTTGCATCCGCTGTATATAAAGAATACAAGGACCGCACCGGAGATGAGACCAAGACAGTGATCGCATCGACAGCAAGTCCATATAAGTTTGCAACAAGTGTTATGACAGCAATTGATGCGAAGTATGAGGGCATGGATGATTTTGCGCTGATCGACGAGCTCAGCAAAGTGTCAGGAGTGTCGATACCGCAGGCTGTAGAAGAGATTCGTTCTGCACCGGTTCTGCATGATACTGTATGCGAGACTGCAGATATGCAAAAGACCGTAGAAACGATACTTGGACTGTAAATGGGCAGATCAGACAGAATATCCGATGCGGTAAATAGCATAAATAAGATATCAAATATCGTAATCTGTTAGATGCTTAGCACAAAAATACAAAAAGATTGAATGAAAAAGTAAATTCCACGTGTAAACCCAATGTGGAATTTACTTTTTTAGTTAACGTGAAATGAAAGATTGTAAAAATATCTTCCCCTAAAAGAGTGGTTATATGGTATTATATGCAAGTATGGTGTTTGTACATTATGGAGTTATGCAGAAAATTTAAGGATGAGATGGAATCATTGGTTTCGGCGAAAATGACATGACAGGGAGGAAAGCAAAGATGGCAGATAGAAATACGGCTACGATTGGATTTGAAAAACAAATATGGGATGCGGCTTGTGTGCTTCGTGGCAATATGGATGCATCAGAATATAAGAATGTTGTCCTGGGGTTGATTTTTTTGAAATATATCTCAGATAGATTTGACGATAAATATCAGGAACTTGTTGAAGAAGGCGACGGATTCGAGGAAGATATTGATGAATATACTTCGGAAGGTATTTTCTTTGTGCCGGCAAACGCACGCTGGAGCGAGATTGCGACGAAAGCACATACACCGGAAATTGGTGCTGTTATCGACGATGCTATGCGTGCAATTGAAAAAGAAAATAAACGATTGAAAGATATTCTCCCTAAGAATTTCGCACGCCCGGAATTGGACAAACGAAGATTGGGAGATGTGGTAGATTTATTTACCAATATCCAAATGATTGAACACGGCAGTGAAAAGGATATCTTGGGTCGTACCTATGAGTATTGTCTTTCTATGTTTGCTGAACAAGAAGGCAAACGTGGCGGCGAATTCTTTACGCCATCTTGCGTAGTACGTACCTTGGTGGAAGTATTGAAACCTTTCAAGGGAAGAGTATATGATCCTTGCTGTGGCTCAGGCGGTATGTTTGTTCAGTCTGCAAAATTTGTTGAGAACCATAGTGGTAACATCAGTAACATTTCTATCTATGGTCAGGACTCGAACCCTACTACATGGAAGATGGCACAGATGAACCTTGCTATTCGTGGAATTGAACCAGATCTCGGAGCTTATGCCGCAGATACATTTCTAGATGATCGCCATCCAACATTGCGAGCGGATTATATCATGGCGAATCCTCCGTTTAATCTTTCTGATTGGGGATTGGATAAACTAAAAGAAGATCAGCGCTGGAAATATGGAATACCTCCAGCAGGAAACGCCAACTTTGCATGGCTTCAGCATATGATTTTTCATCTTGCACCAGCTGGTCGTATTGGCATGGTATTGGCGAACGGTTCACTTTCATCTCAATCAGGCGGAGAGGGTGAAATTCGTAAGAATATTATCAATGCCGATTTAGTTGAGTGCATTGTTGCAATGCCTACTCAGCTATTCTATACAACGCAGATTCCTGTTTCGCTCTGGTTTATCAATAAGCAGAAGAAACAACCGGAAAAGACTTTATTTATTGATGCTCGAAAAATGGGAACGATGGTGAGCCGTAAGCTTCGGGAGCTGACAGATGATGATATCAAGAAGATTTCAGATACCTATGAAGCTTTTGCTGATGGAACACTTGAAGATGTTAAAGGCTTTTGTGCTGTTGCCGACACTTCTGAAATCGAGAAACAAGATTATATCCTTACACCCGGCCGTTATGTGGGCATTGAGGAACAAGAAGAGGATGATGAGCCATTTGAAGAAAAGATGGATCGTTTGACATCGGAATTGTCGGAGATGTTTGTAAAGTCACATGAGCTGGAGAATGAAATCAGAAAGAAGTTGGGGGCGATTGGGTATGAGCTCAAGCAATGAAATAATGTATTGTTTGATTTTTGATACGAATGCTCTGTTTCAAGCATATGAAAAGAAAGCGGATTTCACAACTTTTAGCTTTAATTCAACATTTGAAAATGTAATTGACATGATTAACCAACTTGATATATATAATCAGGTAACCGTAGCAATTCCATCTGTTGTTTGGAGTGAAATGGAGAAGCAGATTATAGAAAAGCATAATGAGTTGCTTTCAACTTATAAAAGTACGATATCAAAGAAACGATTTCCTGAATATTCTATTCAAGAAAATCCGGACATAGACTATCCGGAATACATAAAAAATAAGATTGCGGAATACAAGAAAGAGATTTCAGTAGGAATGAATAAAGTTATTGAGATTCCAATTGCGTCTAGTAATAGGTTCGAAAGTATAATAAATCGTGCATTCGGTAAATTACCTCCTTTTGAGGGAAAAGACAAAAAGTCTGATAAAGGATTTAAGGATGCGTTGTTATGGGAAAGTATTTTGGAATTTTCATTAACGCATTGTAACTTAAAAATCATATATTATTCCAAAGACAATGCTTTTGGAGAATCTCTTCTAAAGGAGTTTGCAGAAAATGTATCAAATTCATCACTGTTCATATGTAAAAATGAAAGTGAAGTTAAGGTGCAGTTAGAAGCGTGGGCAAAGGAAATTGACAAATATTCGTATCAACCAATTGAAGAGTTTGATGAAAACCAGGAAATTCTTGATTGGTTAAAATCTGGAGATTTTCTTGCGCAGATAATAGATCGAAATTTTGATCTTGTAGAAAAAGGACGGTTGATTACTTCAACTACAGCTCATTTGATAAGCATTGATAATATTGAATCCTTGAGTTCGAATGAGAATGCAATTGAGTATTATATTGAAGTAGCATTGCAGTTTATATACGAATTGAAGGATGGGGGAAAAACAAAGGACACAATTAATGTAGGCATAGATGTTAAGATGCTGAATGATGCCTATTCGGTTGAAGATGCTTATAGAATGGATGAAGACGAAATCGAAAGTGAGAGTTAGCTTATGAATACAGGACAAGAAAGAATAAACGAATTTGTAATTCGTGAGAAAAGGGGGCGATTGGGTATGAGATCTGAATGGACAAAAAAGAAGCTCTCTGATATTGTAGATTTTAATCCGAGAGAAACAATAAAAAAAGGTACTATAGCTAAGAAAATTCCGATGGATGTGCTTCGTCCATTTTATCGAGATATTCCATATTATGTTGAAGCATGTTTTTCTAGTGGCATGAAGTTCCGTAATGGAGATACGATTATGGCACGAATTACGCCGTGCTTAGAAAATGGAAAAACAGCACAGGTCTCAATCTTAAATGATGGAGAGGTTGGGTTTGGCTCGACGGAATATATAGTGTTTAGAGCAAAAGAGGGAATTGCTGATAAGGACTACTTGTATTATCTTGTTTGCAGTCCAGAGGTAAGGGAACTAGCAATAAAATCAATGGTCGGCTCATCTGGACGACAGCGTGTGCAGACGGATGTTGTAAAGAATCTCGAAATTGATGTACCTCCATTAGTCGAGCAAGAAAAAATCGGCTCATTATTGAAATTGTTTGATGATAAAATTGCACTCAATGATAAGCTAAACAATAATTTAGAACAACAAGTGACTACTGCCTTTTATAATATGTTTGGTAAGTATGAACAAATTTCCAACACACATAAACCTCTTTCAACCATTGCCAAGTTCAAATATGGTACAATGCCTAAGAAAGACAAATTAGGGACAGGACACTACCATGCATTTAGTGGCTACCAGATAGTTGGAACATATCCAGAAGTAATGTTTGAAAATCCACAGCTTATTATAGTGGCTCGTGGCGTTGGTGGATGTGGCGATGTAAAGTACACGCCAGCAAATTGCTATCTAACAAATTTATCCATTGCTATCATTACTGAAAAAACAATGCACGACGATTACTTGTACCATTATCTACGTCTACATGACACTAAAATAATGAATACTGGTTCAGCACAACCACAGATAACAGTAGCGACACTTGAAAAAATCGAAATTCCTATTCCTCCAGAAGAAGAAATGATACGGTTTTCTGATTTTGTGCAACCATTTAAGCAACAGTATCGTAATAATCAGGATGAAAACAAACTATTATCCAAACTTCGTGACACACTTTTATCAAAACTAATGTCCGGTGAGCTTGATATATCTGATATAGACATCTAAGCCGCTAAATTATTGTTTACGGCAGAGCGCAGATTATATATAATATCAATTAAGAAGGAGGGTATTATGGATACGGAAAAGGCTTATTTGAGTAATGATAAAGATATGATTCAATTCCGTTATGGAGATAAGATAATTCGTTTTCGTGGACCATATTCATTAGAGCGATTTATTTCCATAAAAGAATGGGATAATGGGTATATCGTTGTAATGGCAAAGTATCAGCATAATGCGGAACCGGAGGAGGAATATATTGATATGATTCCTGTTTTGAGGGATTTATATATTGACGCCTCGTTTTTTTTAAAACCCATTAAGGAAGTGAGGTTGGCTTATGGACAAGATTAAACAGATTGCGGATCAAGCGGATATGATTATTAACGGATATGCATTTACGCGCGAAGAAAATCGAATCCGTATCTTGAATCTAAATAATCCAGAGAAAGCTTTGGTGATTTCGGAGGATGGAACGGTATTGGAAACGACAATGGATGATATTGAGATTTGCATTGTTACAGATTACTGGAAAAGTGATCGAGAATTTATGGAGGATGGGGATGCCTAAATATTATCAGGATAAGATTTGTGGGTACTATCTGTATTTTACCTCTTTTTGCGTGATTGAGTGTATGCATGTACATGCAAGCGACAGAAAACTTACAGAAGAAGGATCTGCTAAGTTTTTTGTAAAGGCTGACGGTGATACTGTGTTACAGAATAGAGGAATGCTTAATGATAGAGATATTCGAAAAATACAAGCATACATTAAACGGCACTATAAGGAGATGTATAAAAAATGGGCTCAATATAGTGAGAATGACTTCTATCATGGAAACTAATTGGCTTGTTATGTAACCAATTCCTACCAACGGCGGGAATAATAAACCGATAGAACTGCCGTTGAGTTGTTCTCTGGTATAATAACAAAGGAGAATGACATATGAAACAACAGATCATTATTGATGTAATGCAACAGATGCTGCCGCACCTCGACAATGCCCAGATGCAGAAACTGCAAAAGGTTTTAGAATATACATTACATGGCTGTGAAATAACAGTGCTTGAGGAGAATGATAATGATAATTCGCAGTTGGTAGAATCTTTTATCTCGGCAAAAAGAATTGAGGGATGTTCGGAGAAAACATTGAAATATTATCGCACTACAATAGAGACAATGTTAATTTCCGTTGATAAGAGTATTCGATATATACAAACTGAAGATTTGCGTTCTTATCTGATAAATTATCAGAATGAAAAGCAATCAAGTCGTGTGACGATAGATAACATCCGTAGAATTTTGTCAAGTTTTTTCTCATGGATGGAGGACGAGGACTACATTTTGAAAAGCCCTGTCCGCCGTATCCATAAGGTGAAAACAGCAGCTAATATCAAGGAAACCTATACAGATGAGGACTTGGAAAAAATGCGCGACAATTGCACAGAACTTCGGGATTTGGCAATTATTGATATGCTTGCTTCGACAGGAATGCGTGTCGGTGAGATGGTATTACTAAATCGGAACGATATTGATTTCAACGAGAGAGAATGTATCGTTTTCGGAAAAGGAAGTAAAGAACGAGTAGTTTATTTTGATGCTCGCACAAAAATACATTTACAGGATTATCTGAGGAGCAGAACGGATGATAATCCTGCGTTATTTGTATCGTTAAAGTCACCATATGAAAGATTGAAAATAGGTGGTGTTGAAGTTCGATTGCGAGAATTTGGAAAGCAATTAGGTTTGCAAAGGGTTTATCCACATAAGTTTAGACGCACGCTTGCAACAACGGCGATAGATAAAGGAATGCCTATTGAGCAGTTACAACAGCTTCTGGGGCATAGGAAGATAGATACTACTTTGCAATATGCAATGGTAAAACAGAGCAATGTAAAAATTGCACATAGGAAATATATAGGTTAAGGAGAAGGGATATGGAGAAATGGATTGAATGCAAGATATCTGATATCGGGACGGTTGTTGGTGGAGCGACGCCTTCAACTAAAAAACCAGAAAATTATGAAAACGGGGATATTGCTTGGATAACGCCTAAAGATTTATCTTCTTTCAGTGGTCGCTATATTCAGCGTGGTGAAAGGAATATTACTGAAATTGGATTGAAAAGTTGCTCAACACAGTTGTTGCCGAAGAATACAGTGCTATTTTCTTCAAGAGCACCAATTGGTTATGTGGCGATTGCTGAAAATGCTGTATGTACTAATCAGGGATTTAAGAGTGTTATTCCAAACGAAGATACTGATCCTATATTTTTATACTATTTGCTAAAATATAATAAGGATAAAATTGAGAGTATGGGAAGTGGAACAACATTTAAGGAAGTATCTGGAAATACTATGAAGAATATTGTCGTTTCAGTTCCACAGGATAAGCAAGTACAAGAAAAAATAGCCTCTGTACTTGACGCTATTGATGAGAAAATCGAAGAAAATGAGAGGATAAACAATAATTTACCGCCTCATCCGTGCAACGCACGGATAGCTGCGATAGCAGCGTAGACAGACATCCTGACAAACGGATGCTTGCATACGGTTGTCAAGATGTCTGGCAGAGGTGCTAACGAGGAAACTGCGGAGCAGTTTTCGAGTCTATGAGCAGCTTAAAGGTTGATGTCGGAGACATCAAGCTCGCCGGACATTAACTTGGGCAAAAGAGTGTCTCGAAGTATAGCTAAGTTGGCGTTTTCATCTCTGAGATTGCGAATTTGAGTGAAAACCGGTTGAATTATCTCATCAAAAGCATCCAAAGCCTCTTTGCCCGGTATTATTGCAGGTACCTTCTTCAGGTTTTGTTGACTAACCTTTTGTTGAACAGCTCCGGTTACAATTGATTTGATATTTGTAAGGCTAAAAAGCAGATACAGTTCTTCAACTGAGAAGCCTTCTTTGCCTGTTATTATGTGAGCGTGATTGTTGACCCAAAATTGTCCATAGACATATTGAAGGATTGGAAAGCCTAAACTATCCACGACTGTGCCGTCTTCGCCAAGCAAAAGATAAATGCCGTCAAATAGATAGCTGTCAACATAATCCATACGGGATGCAGCTCCATAATAAGGATATACCTTTGCCATTTTATCTCTTTCAGCACCCGAAAGAGGAACACGCTTAGAGTCGTGAAGTTGAATGATGTCGCCAACGGTACCAAGACGCCAACCATCAGGAAGATTTCCGTCAGATGAAAATGTACTAAAATCAAAGAACCAGTTTTTATAGAGCGCTTTCGCTTGCTGCTCTAAATTATTGTTTACCATAAAAATATAACGCAAAATACAGGAGGTTGAACATGTCAAATTTATTTACAGAGGATACATATGAACAGGCAATTATTGAATTGTTTGAAAATATGGGCTATGACCACCTCTACGCTCCGGATTTTGATAGAGATTATACCAGTCCGCTTCTGGATTCTATTCTGAGAGATAGTTTGGTTCGTATCAACCGTGGTCTGCCTGTAGAAGCTATTGATGAGGCATTGACCAAATTGAAGAATTTCGATACCGGAAGCTTGTTGCAGAAGAATATGATATTTATGGATTATCTGCAAAATGGCATCACGGTTAGGTTCTTTGTGAAGGGCGAGGAGCAATCATCTATTGTACGTTTGATTGATTACGCAAATGCAAAGAATAATTCTTTTTATGTGGTAAATCAGTTTACATTCCTTGAAAACGGAAATAACCGTCGTCCGGATATTATTCTATTTATTAATGGATTGCCTCTTGTTTTGATGGAGCTGAAGAGTCCGGCGAAGGATGAAGTGGGAGCGGAGAATGCATACCATCAGATTCGTAATTATATGCAGGATATTCCATCTATCTTTTATTACAATGCAATCTGTGTAATTAGTGATTTGTCTACGAATAAGGCTGGAACGATTACTTCCGGATTGGATCGCTTTATGGAATGGAAAACAAAAGATGGTAATTACGAAGATACTGCGTATGCGTCCTTTGAAACTTTTTATGAGGGTATGTTCCCAAAGGAACGTTTACTTGATATTTTGAAGAACTTTATTCTTTTCTCAGGCGTTAGCAATAGTCGTTTCAAAGTATTAGCAGGATACCATCAATATTTTGCAGTTCGCAAAGCAATCGAGAAAGCAAAGGTAGCAACTAAGACCGATGGTAAGGGTGGTGTATTTTGGCATACACAGGGCTCTGGTAAGTCATTATCTATGGTTTTTTATGCACATTTATTGCAAGATGCATTAGATAGCCCGACCATTGTAGTTATGACAGACCGTATTGATTTGGATGATCAGCTTTATGCACAGTTCTCACAATGTGCAGATTTTTTGCGTCAGACACCGGTACAGGCAGAGAGCAAGGAACATTTGAAGTCACTTCTTGATGGCAGAAGTGCGAATGGAATCATATTTACTACGATGTTTAAGTTTGAGCGTGGAGAGAAAGCCTTATCGGAACGTAGAAATATTGTTGTTATGGCAGACGAAGCACATCGTGGGCAGTATGGTTTTGATGAGAAAATCGTTATGTCAGAGAATGAAAATGGTGAAAAGGAGGCACATACGGTAATCGGTAATGCCCGTGTTATTCATGATGCATTGCCGAATGCTACATTTATTGGCTTTACCGGTACACCGATTTCAGCTAAGGACAGAAATACTCGTGAAGTGTTTGGTGACTATATCGATGTTTATGATATGACACAGGCAGTGGAAGATGGCGCTACTCGTCCAGTTTATTATGAAAGCCGTGTTGTTCATCTAAAGTTGGATGAGAATACGCTGGCGTTAATTGATTCCACTTATGATGTCTTGGAACAACAATCCGATGCGCAAACGATCGAGAAGAGCAAAAAGATGCTTGGCCAGATGGAAAGTGTACTGGGAGCGGATTCTACGATTGAATCTCTTTGTGATGATATTGTTGAACATTACGAAAAATACAGAGCAAATCTTCTGACAGGTAAAGCTATGATTGTGGCGTATTCTCGCCCGATTGCAATGAAAATTTACCGCCGTATTTTAAGAATCAGACCTACATGGACAGAGAAAGTGGGTGTGGTTATGACTGGCGGCAACAATGACCCGGAAGATTGGAAAGAGATTATCGGAACCAAAGCGCACAAGGAAGAGCTTGCGAGGAAATTTAAAGATAATAATGATCCGATGAAAATAGCCATTGTTGTAGATATGTGGCTTACCGGATTTGATGTACCTTCTTTGGCTACTATGTATGTGTATAAGCCAATGCATGGCTATAACCTGATGCAGGCAATAGCTCGTGTTAACCGTGTATTCAAGGATAAAGAAGGTGGATTGATCGTTGACTATGTTGGAATTGCGTCAGCTCTAAAGGCAGCGATGAAAGAATATACGAAGCGCGATCAGTCTAAATACGGTGACATGAACATTGCAAAGATGGCCTATCCGAAGTTTCAGGAAAAGCTACAAGTCTGCAAAGATTTGTTGCATGGCTTTGATTTTAGCGGGTTTGTAGGTGGTTCTCCGCTTACGATGGCTAAGCTCATTACAGGTGGTGTAAACTTTATTCTCGATGCAAGTGTACCAGAAAGAAAAGATTTGTTCTTGAAGGAAGCTATGCTTTTGAAACAGTCGCATTCACTTTGTTCCAGTATGACAACAGAGCAGGAACGGCATGAAGCGGCTTATATGGAAGCTTTGCGATCTACGATTATTAAGATTACTTATGGTGGTACCGGTGGAAAGAGCCTGTCGCTCACCGAGATTAACGATCAAATCAATGAACTTTTGAAAGCGGCAGTACAGAGTGAAGGCGTCATCAGCTTATTTGACAGCAGCAAGAGTGGTGGTGAAAATTTTAGCTTGTTTGATCCGGCAGTCTTGGATGAAATCTCTAGAATGAAAGAAAAGAATATAGCTGTTGAGATTTTGAAAAAACTTATGGCTGAGCAGGTGGCTCTTTACAAGAGAACAAATGTGGTGCAGTCACAAAAATTCTCAGAAAAGATAGCGCAACTGATGAACTCTTATTATAACGGATTAATCACCAATGAAGAAGTTATTAAAGAACTGTTGAAAACTGCGGAGGAAATTGCAAATCTCTACAAGAATGGTCAGAAGCTGGGGCTTTCGCAAGAAGAGCTGGCATTCTATGATGCCCTTACAAAACCAGAGCATATCAAAGATTTTTACAAGAATGATGAATTGATTGCTCTGACAAGAGAACTTACAGAAATGCTTCGTAAGAATCGTACCATCGATTGGCAGAAAAAAGAAACAGCTAGAGCGCAGATGCGTAAGATGGTTAAAAGACTCCTTAAGAAATATAAATATCCTCCGGAAGATTATGCTTTTGCAATAAGTACAGTAATTAGTCAGTGTGAGCTTTGGACAGATAATGCGGAACCACGAAAAGAGGAAAAGCTCTATAAATATGTGTCTGAAATAGAACTAAGCAAGGTGGCAGAAAATACAGTTTCTTACGGAGAAAAGAAGTAATGGAGGTGCGACATGGATGCACGTAAAGGCAATATCTATGAGATATTAAATGGAAATAAACAGTTTTTGATTCCAGTTTATCAGAGATTTTACAGCTGGGATATTGATCAGTGTAAACGACTTTGGAACGATATTGTAGAGATGCAGAGAAAAGGTAAAGCGGGTCATTTTGTTGGATCTATTGTTAATATTGCTGAGCAAGCGATGCCAACAGGTGTTCAGAAGTATATGATTATTGATGGGCAGCAGCGAATGACAACGTTAACTCTTCTTCTCCTAGCTTTGCGCGATTATGCAATAAAGAATCCTAATGACACAACAATTAATGCTCGTCGTATAGATAATATGCTTCTAAAAAATGAGTATGAAAATGGTGATGAACGGTATAAGTTACTGCTAACCGAAACAGATAGGGATATTCTTATAAGCCTTGTTGAGAAAAAGCCAATTGCAGAAGGTACTCGATCAAGGTTGATTGAAAATTATAACTTTTTCGATAAGAAGCTAGCCGATAAAGAAATTCAGCCAGCAGAGGTATACGAATCAATTGGAAAATTACAGATTGTTAATATCACGTTAGACCGTACCGTAGATGATGCACAGGCAATTTTTGAAAGCTTGAACTCTACGGGTAAAGAACTTTTAGAATCTGATTTGATTCGTAACTATGTTTTGATGGGACTTGCGCCATCTGAACAAACCTATGTATATGAGCATCTTTGGCGGCCTATGGAACAACTGTTTATTTACGAAACGCAAGGATCTGTAATGGATGCTTTCTTCCGCCATTACTTGACCATGAAGTTTTCTCGTATTCCAAAGCAGGGACGTGTATATGAAGAGTTCAAGTTGTATCACTTGAACTGCGAATTTGGAAGTATTAGAGAACTTTGTCAAGATTTGCTGGAGTATGCAAAATATTATACTAATATTGTATTTAAGCGGAATTCTGACACGGATTTAAGGAGGTTATATGAAGATATTATTGATTTGAGAATGGAAGTATCTTATCCGTTCTTACTGAAGATTCATCATGACTGTACCGAAGGACTAATAACATCAGATGAGTTGAAGGAAATTCTGGAACTTTGTATTAGCTATGTTCTGAGACGTGCAGTTTGCGAAATTCCGACTAATTCGATGAATAAAACATTTGCAACGTTGAAGAATTATATTAAACCAGACGATTACCTGAATTCTGTTAAGGCATTCTTTGTAATGCAGGATACTTATAAAGAATTTCCAGATAACGATAAGTTTGAAGGTGCATTCGTAAACCGTGATATTTATAATATGCGTGCGAGAAATTATATTCTCAGTCGATTGGAAAACTTTGAAAACAAGGCTCCAATTACTATAGAAAATTACACCATTGAACATATTATGCCGCAAAACAAAAACCTTTCTTTGGAGTGGCAAACTAATCTTGGCCCTGAGTGGCAGGATGTCCAGAAAAAATATTTACATACAATTGGCAATCTTACTTTGACTGCATATAATTCCGAGATGAGTGACAGGCCTTTTTTGGATAAGATGGATATGCTAGGTGGATTTAAAGAAAGCGCACTTAGGATTAATAAATATGTGGTTTTGCAGAATGAATGGAATGAGACACACATCCAAGAGAGAGCAAATGAATTAGCAAAGAAAGCAGAAGTTATTTGGCCATATCCTGCTTTAACAGCTACAGAACTAGCACCATATCAAGCAGAAGAAAAAACAGTGCAGAAGTATTCCTTAGAATCATATGATGTTAATGCCTTTACAAGGATGCTGTTTGAATCTTTGGATAAACGTATTATGAAATTATCTCCAAGGGTGAAGAAGGAATATAAAAAGTTGTATGTTGCTTATAAGCTAGATACCAATTTTGTTGATATTGTATTCCAGAAACAAAGATTGCGCATTTCGATTAATATGAAGTTTTCAGAGCTTAATGATCCTAACGGTATCTGCAAGGATATTTCAGGTTTAGGACGCTGGGGAAATGGTGACGTAGAATTGTTTATGGAGCATCAGGATGAATTAGATCAAATCATGGAAATTGTGAAGCAATCCTATGATGCACAGGCAGAAGGGGGAATGTACCATGAATTTATGGGAGATAACACAAGAGGAACATTATGTTGATGCTAAATCGTTTAAAAAAGCAAATTTCATAATGACGCTTCCTACTCCAACTTTATATGATAAGAGGGTCGAATTTTCCTTTCAATATAAAGTCAGACCGGAAATTAAAAATTTAAAAACGATTTTAATAGCTGCTTCTATAAAAAATACATTTGGAGAAGTTCAAGAATACAATGTTGGAAAACAGAAATTGACTCGTACAAGAAGAGTTTCATTTTTTGTGTATACCAACAGGGAAGAAAAGTTGATAAATTCTGATGTCTGCTTTTTGTATTTATGCAGCGATGGACAAAAATGCATTGTAAAATATCATTTTGATAAGTTGGGAATGCCACCAGCCTTAGTATGTGTTGAACGTTGTGCAATGACGACAGAAGAAAAAGAATATTTTATGATGTTATTAATGTCAGATGAAGAGAGTTCACAAGCATCGCAACATACATCGAGTGAAGAGAAAAAAGCAAATACTTCAAACGCATCGAGTGGTAAGATTTTGCAGGAATATATTGATGCACTTAGAAAAGAAACAATTTTTCTGAAAAATAACGGTGGAAAAAAATATAAAGTATCAAATGGACAGAGATTGACTTCCGGAAAAGAAGGGTATTGTTATCAGTTTGAAATGGAGTCGGAGTTGTTTTTATCTGATGATGCACCATTATTTATTGATACAAATACGGGAGAACATGCCGAGGGAAGTGTTCTTGTATGCGAAGAATTTCAGATGATTATTATTGTTAATCGGGATCTGGGAGAGAAAGTATATAAGGCAAGCATTGGCGTTGAGCCTTGGAAACTTCTTGTTGCTCAAGTGGATAGAATTGAAAGAATAAAGGCAATGTATCATCCGTTAGCAATGAAGTTGATACAGGAGGGACCTGCCGAAGCAACACAAATGTCTATTGATCACATTCCCAAAGGACAAGAAAATGTGATCAATAGAGTTGCTGCAGAGGATATTACGGTGGTTTGGGGACCGCCAGGTACAGGTAAGACTTATACGATGGCTGATATTGCTATTGATTTTATTCAGAATGGTAAGACAGTGCTTGTTGTTTCACACAGCAATGTTTCTGTGGATGGACTGATAAAAAAGGTTGCAGGTAAATTGCGAGAAAGTAAGCAGGATAAGATCCTAAAAGACGGATCTGTATTTCGATATGGATATGTGAGAGATGCAGAGCTTAGTAAGGACGATTATGCATCCTCTTTTAACTATGCCCTAAATCATTGTCTTGATTTTAAGATGCAAATGGATAATGTATTAGAAGAAAAAGAAGATTTGAAAAGAAAAAAAGCATTTAAGGGCGAGAAACTTGTGGAAATAGAAAGGAAGCTTGGCCGATTACGTAAAAAAATAAGAAATCAGGAAAAAATATATGTTGAGAATGCTAAGTTAGTTGGAACGACAATATCGAAGGTTACGGTCGACGAGTTGTTTAAGTTCAAACAATATGATCTTGTTATGTTTGATGAGGTTAGTATGGCATATATAACACAACTGGTATGTGCTGCTTCTTTTTCAAAAAGTAAATTTTTATGTGTCGGTGATTTTATGCAACTTCCTCCGATTGCGCAGGATAAGATTGCCAAATCGGCTTTGGAGAGAGATGTATTTGCGTACTTAGGCATTACGGATAATGAGGGTAAAATGTATTATCATCCATGGTTAGTGATGTTAAATATCCAAAGGAGAATGTATCCAGACATAGCGGATTTTGTGAATCGCAGAGTATATGCTAAACAGCTGGAAAATCATGCAACCACAATATCTAAGAACCAATTTATTGTTGATTCTGCTCCGTTAAAGGGTCACGCATTGAATATGATTGATTTGTTTGGTACATATGCAGCGGCATCGAAAAATGCAGATAATTCCAGATTTAACATATTGAGTGCAATTATTTCATTTGGAGCAGGCTTGTCAAGCGAAAATGATGAAGTAAAGTTAGTTGGTATTATTACACCTTATGCAGCGCAGATGAGATTGATTCGAGCTATGATTAAAGATTATAAAGTCAGAAATCAGACGAAGCTTACTTGTTCTACAGTGCATCAGTTTCAAGGATCTGAATCAGATGTCATTGTTTTCGATGCAGTAGAAAGTTACCCAACATCAAAGGCAGGATTTTTGATGTCCAAGGATTTACATGCTGTTAAGAGACTTATTAATGTTGCTATTACGCGAGCGCGAGGAAAATTAATCAATGTTTGCAACAGTAAATTTTGGCTTAAAGAGTTCGCAGATAAAAAAACACACATTTATTACCAATTTGTGTCTTATTTGACTGACCAAAATGTGGTGTCATGTCAAAATAAACAGTTGCAAAAATATCTAGCTGAATTAGATACGGGAAATAATATTAAGATTTATCAGACACAAGAGGAGTGTTATAACAGGCTAAAGAAGGACTTTGACAAAGCACAAAATCAGATAGTAGTGTCGATTCCAGATGGTGAATTGAAAGAAGAATCAGATGATATATTAGCGTTGCTTAAAATAGCAGAAAAGCGTGGTGTTCGGATCCTTATGAAGTCAAACACATATTCTTCATTACCAAAAGAATGGAAAGAGTATTGTGTTGGGACGGAAAACGCACATTTTCCTCTTGTTATGATAGATGAAAGAACGATATGGTACGGCATTCCACTGTCCGAAGGAAAATTTCAGGTAAAAGATTGGAGTTTTACTACCGTGTGTGATACATTAATCAGAATACAGGGTGAAAATACGATAGAAATGATTTCATCTCTTTCAGAACTTATGATGAAAAGGATTGGAAGTGTTGTTGTCCCATTGCAGCCAAAGACATCAGATTCAACAGGGAATATAATGGGTATTCCAGGAAAATTTCCTGAGTGGATTACGAAAAAGCAATTTTGTCATAAATGTAAACATCATTTAGTATTGTCCAAAGGAAAGACAGGTAAATATTATCTGCGTTGTCCAGAAAGAATATGTGACTACCGGGAATACCTGACACCTCAAATGATAAACCACTATATAAACATAAATAATGTTGTATGTCCAGAGGATGGTGGAAAACTTACCGGTAGATTAGGTAAGTATGGAGTTTACATTACATGCAGCTGTAATCATACCATAAAGCCGGATCAGATTTGAGGTACAGTGGTTGAGCATGCAACTTGCGATAAAGCTATGGTAATCCCATGATAGATTGTGGTTTAGCGATTAACATTCTATAGGACTCAGTCGCTTTTGAATAGTGGTAGGTGTCACATCAATTGTAACCCTACAACGAAAAATACAAAAAATCGAAAAATACAAAAAATCAAATAATCAAATAATCCCCTTGCATATGGGATTCTTTTGTGTTATTCTATGCTAGTGTGTTTTTGCACGCAATAGAATCAATTAATCACATGTGCGGATTGCGCGAAGGTGCCTGACAGCTCAAGGTCTCGCGTTTGGAAGTACATGGAAGCAAAAAAACCAAATGGAGGTAAACAAAATGAGCGTTATTTCAATGAAACAGTTACTGGAAGCAGGTGTTCACTTCGGACATCAGACAAGAAGATGGAACCCTAAAATGGCAGAGTACATCTACACAGAGCGTAATGGTATCTACATCATCGACTTACAGAAGTCTGTAGGTATGGTTGATACAGCATACAATGCAGTAAAAGATATCGTTGCTAACGGTGGTAACATCCTTTTCGTTGGAACAAAGAAGCAGGCTCAGGACTCTATCAAGGCAGAGGCAGAGCGTTGTGGTATGTTCTATGTAAACGAGAGATGGTTAGGTGGTATGCTTACTAACTTCAAGACGATCCAGACTCGTATCAAGAGATTGAAAGCAATCGAGACAATGGCAGAGGATGGTACTTTTGATGTTCTTCCTAAGAAGGAAGTTATTGGCTTGAAGAAAGAGTGGGATAAGCTTGAGAAGAACCTTGGCGGAATCAAAGATATGAAGAAGATTCCGGACGCTATCTTCATTGTAGATCCTAAGAAGGAGAGAATCTGCGTTCAGGAGGCACATACATTAGGTATTCCTTTGATCGGTATCGCTGATACAAACTGTGATCCGGAAGAACTTGATTATGTAATTCCGGGTAACGATGATGCTATCAGAGCCGTTAAGTTGATCGTATCTACAATGGCTGATGCAGTTATCGAGGCTAATCAGGGTGTTTCTATGGATGACACAGAAGCAGCAGAGGATGCAGAGTAATCTTTAACAGGAAAATGGAGGACGAGTGAAATGGCAATTACAGCTTCACAGGTAAAAGAATTAAGAGAAATGACCGGTGCCGGCATGATGGATTGTAAGAAGGCACTGACAAATACGGATGGAGATATGGATGCAGCAGTAGAATGGCTCCGTGAGAACGGTTTGGCAAAGGCTGCTAAGAAATCCGGACGTATTGCAGCAGAGGGTATGGTTGCAGTTGACGTATCTGAGGATGGCAAGAGCGCATCTATCGTAGAGGTAAACTCTGAGACAGATTTCGTTGCAAAGAATGAGGTTTTCCAGCAGTATGTTAAGGAAGTTGCAGCACAGGCTAAGGTTACATCTGCAGCAAATGTTGAAGCTTTCTTGGCTGAACCATGGGCAGCAGAGGCAGGACAGACTGTAGAAGAGAAATTAAAAGCTATGATCGCTAAGATCGGCGAGAACATGAACATTCGTCGTTTTGAGAAAGTTACGACAGATGGTTTAGTTGTTTCTTATATCCACGCTGGTGGTAAGATCGGTGTATTAGTTGTGGCCGACACAGACAGCGACAGCGATGCTGTAAAAGAGTGCTTGAAGAACGTAGCAATGCAGATTGCAGCTTTGAATCCAAAGTATGTATCATCTGATGATGTTGATGCAGATTACAAAGAGCATGAGAAACAGGTACTTCTTGCACAGGCTAAGAATGATCCTAAGAATGCAGGTAAGCCGGATGAGATCATTGAGAAGATGATCATTGGCCGTCTTAACAAAGAGCTTAAAGAAGTATGTTTGTTAGAGCAGCCATATGTTAAGGCTGAGAACAAAGAGAATGTTAAGCAGTATGTTGAGGCTGTTGCAACAGCTGAGGGATGCAAGCTTAATGTTACAAAGTTCGTTCGTTTTGAGACTGGTGAAGGTATTGAGAAGAAGGAAGAGGATTTCGCAGCAGAGGTTGCAGCACAGCTTGGCTAATCATTAGTCAGACCGGAAATGATCTTATTGAACAAGAGATCAATATGGTAAATGATACCCCATGAATGCATAAACGATATGCGTTCATGGGGTTTTTTACAATTTAGGAAATTTTTCATTTTCTGTATTGTAAAAAACGCTTTGCAAAGATGCGACTGTCTTGTAGCCTGCGTCACAGGTTCTTATATAGCGCGAAAGGTAAGAGTAAGTTCTTGACACGATATCACATCGTGGTAAAATAACAATATATTAACAATAATTGGGCAAAGCAGGTGAAAGTCTGTGACGCAAAGCTATAGGGCCTTTGAAATGGCAGCCAGTTGCACAAAGATGGAATTGGTTAAAAAGGGTGCAATGGTAGTGTGAATTGCATCTTTTTTCTTTATAACGATTAAAGTATCAAAAGATAACTCGAACTACGCACAGAAAAATGTTTAGTGTTCTATGACATAAAAAGCAATATATGACGATATGATAATATTGGATGTGTATAGTTTGAACTTGTCAGGAGATAATGGCGTAATGTACAAAAGGGGGGAGTGAGCTTATGGAAAATATTTTAGTTCAAAAATTAAAAGAATACAGAATGTTGTATGTATTCTGTATGTTAGTACATATTGTTCTTGCTGTGGAGTTTAACCGCTTGCAGTTGTACGTGTTATTTGGATTTAATATTTGCAGTGTTATTATGTATTTTATGGGTACGATCTGCATGAGAAGAGAGAGGCATGTTAAATTTTGGCTGATCGCAGCATTTATCGAGATTATAGCACATGCGGTGCTGTGTAATCTTTATTTGGGATATGGATATGGTTTTTGGCTGTATGTTGTTGCGCTGATTCCGGTAATCTATTATGTGGGATTTTCAAGTGACAGTTGGCAGAGGGGAGTAGGAAGCTATAATGCACTAACGATCATAGCAACGGTGATCATCGTTATATCGTGCTTTGTATCCAGAGAAAGTAATTTGGTATCGAATATTTTTCATGGATTGTCAATACGCGTTTTTGCTATTAATTTGTCGATGTGTATGGCGATGTTAATTTACGAGACGATGTTGTTTGTGTATGCGATCAAAGAGCTGTTTCAAGATCTCCAAAATAAGAATGACGATCTGCAATTTTTAGCTAGTTACGATGCATTGACCAAACTTCGCAATCGTCGCAGCATGGGAAAAGTGATGGAGCAGTATGAACAAGATGGAACACCGTATTGCATGATACTAGGAGATATTGATGACTTTAAGCGTATTAATGACACTTATGGTCATACATGTGGGGACATTGTACTGCAAAAAATTGCAGAGATCATACAAACTTTGGTGGATCCGTATGGTGTGGCATGTCGATGGGGTGGAGAGGAGATTTTGATTTTGTTACACAGTACGCCTGAGGAGGGATTAAGACTTGCGGAACGTATACGTGAGACAATCGAACAGACAGCAGTTATGTATAAGGGAATACGAGTAAAGGTGAGTATGACTTTTGGCTTTGGCAGCGGTGCGGAAAGCAGGATGATCGAGAAACTTGTCACAGTAGTAGATGCCAGATTATATATTGGCAAAGAAAATGGAAAAAATCAAGTAGTGTCTAAAAGTTCAATTTGACGACAAAATTGAACTTTTCCTTGCGACAGATCTAAGAAAAAAGAAAGATACGCATTGTTTTTGAACGTCAGGTGTGCTATTATAGCAACATATTGAAGTTCAAAATAGCAGAAATGACACGAAATTGAACTTTCTTACATATAATGTTCTGCAAATTGAACTAGATTGATAAATAAAAGATTGGTTAGCAGTGCAGCAGTTGCGACTGCGGAATTGCACCTGGAGAAAGGAATGAGAATGTTTATGGAACGGACGTTTGCAGAACGGCTGCAAGACGCTATGAGACAGCGCGGGTTCAAGCAGGTAGATCTTGTACGCGAAGCGGATAAATATGGCGTCAAGCTTGGGAAGAGCCATATGAGTCAATATGTGAGCGGAAAGACAGTGCCGCGAGCGGAAATTCTTCGTTTTCTGGCAAACTGTCTGCAGGTAGACGCAGACTGGCTTTTGACGGGAGAAGGAGACAGCCGGATGGTAGAAGGAAATACCATCCATAATGTGGGCGAGAAAAACACCGCTCGTAAAGCAGAAGACAGAGAGAGTGCAGAAGGAAAAACTGTGGGGGGAGTATCCCGGAAAGGATCAACCCAAAATAGAGTGAAATCAGGAGGAAGTATCATGAGAGAGTTTATGAAGTCATCCAAATTAGATAATGTATTATATGATGTAAGAGGACCGGTTGTTGAGGAAGCAAATCGCATGGAGGATGCTGGAACACAGGTTCTTAAATTAAACATAGGAAATCCTGCACCGTTTGGTTTTCGTGCACCGGATGAGGTGATCTATGATATGCGCAGACAACTTGCAGACTGTGAGGGATATTCGCCGGCAAAAGGAATGTTTTCGGCTCGAAAAGCGATCATGCAGTATGCGCAGTTGAAACATATACCAAATGTTGCTATAGAAGATATTTATACGGGAAATGGTGTTAGTGAACTGATCAATCTCAGCATGTCTGCTTTGCTCGACAGTGGGGATGAAGTGTTGGTGCCATCACCGGATTATCCATTGTGGACAGCGTGTGTGACGCTGGCAGGAGGTACTGCTGTGCATTACTTATGCGATGAGCAGTCAGAATGGTATCCGGATATTGAAGATATCCGCAAAAAGATCAATGACCGCACAAAAGCAATTGTCATTATCAATCCGAACAATCCGACCGGAGCACTCTATCCGAAAGAAGTGCTGCAGCAGATTGTAGATGTAGCGAGAGAACATCAGATCATGATCTTTTCGGATGAGATTTATGACCGTTTGGTGATGGATGACGAAGAGCATGTTTCAATCGCATCACTGGCACCTGATCTGTTCTGCGTGACGTTCAGCGGCTTATCAAAATCGCACATGATTGCCGGTTTCCGTGTAGGCTGGATGGTTTTAAGCGGCAACAAGGCGATGGCAAAAGATTACATTTTGGGCTTAAATATGCTTTCTAATATGCGCTTGTGTTCGAATGTTCCGGCACAGTCCATTGTTCAGACGGCACTTGGCGGCCATCAAAGTGTGCAAAATTACATTGTGCCGGGTGGGCGTATTTATGAGCAGCGAGAGTATATTTATAAGGCGCTCAATGACATCCCGGGAATTACTGCTGTCAAACCAAAGGCTGCTTTTTATATTTTTCCTAAAGTAGATACGAAGAAGTTTAATATTGTGGATGATGAAAAATTTGCATTGGATCTGCTTCGGGATAAGAAGATTTTGATCATTCATGGCGGTGGATTTAACTGGAGTGAGCCGGATCACTTTCGTGTGGTATATCTTCCTCGGATTGAAGTGTTGGAAGAATCCATTCATAAGATGGAAGAATTCTTTAGTTATTACCATCAATAATTATGTGCCTGCAGGGTGATCGTAGCAAATTTTTAAACTTTAAAATTTGTAGTAGTTTTTTCAAAAAAAGTGTTGTATAATTAGTCGGATAATATGTGCTTTGATATAGGGAAGCTATGTACGAAATTATATTCGTATATTCTTTTCTATATTGAGTGATGGGTGGCAGATGCACTATTAGAAATGAGGAAAATATGAAAAAAAAGACGGTTGCCGTTTGTATGGCAAATATTGATGAACAATATAATGATATCTTTTTACACCGATTTCGTGAATTTGCGGCAGAAAATGACATTAATCTGCTTTATTTTTATTCGTTTAGTGCGTTTTATTTTATGGATTCGCATGATATCGGAGAGCGGAAAATATATCGTTTGATCAACTATGATATCTTAGATGCACTGGTTATTTTTTCAGTGACTATTTTGGATGAGGATCTCTTAACAGGGATTGTGAATGGTGCAAATCAAAAGGGTATCCCGGTTATATCAATTGATCGTGAATTAGATGGATGTATCAGTGTTTGCATTGATGATCTTGAAGCAATTTATAAGATTACATCGCATATGATCGAAGAGCATCATGCGAAGAATATTAATTTTATTGCAGGAAGCAAAGGACAAGGTTGCTCAGAAGCTCGCATTGAAGCATATAAGAGAGCTCTGCGCGATCATAATTTGGAAGTGGACGAGCGGCGTATTGACTATGGCGATTTTTGGAATGAGCCAACATTAGAGGCTATGCAGCGGTTTGTTGATAGTGGTATTCCTATGCCGGAAGCGGTGGTGTGCGCCAATGATGTTATGGCATTGGCAGTGGAAGAGTTTTTTGAGCAGCGTGGTTTTCGGGTGCCGGAGGATATTATGATCACCGGTTATGATGGCATCACGGAGGCTGTCAATCATCAGCCGCATATAGCAACGGCAGGGCGTGATATCACAGAAGTGACACGACAGGTGTTTGACATTTTGAAACAACTTTTTGCCGGCAAGACATTTCCGGACAATTATATTCATAAGATTGATGCAAATCTACAGTTGTACGGAAGTTGTGGATGCAAGGGAGACACGGTCAAGAATCAGAATGCTTTGGTTCATTCGTTGTGCTTATGGCAGGCGGAGATGAAGTATTTTATGATGGATCAGATCCGTATGTCGGCGTTGCTTACAAAGGCAGCGAACTTTGCCGAAGTGTTTGATGGTATTATGCAGTCAACGTCTAAGTTAAACAACAAGTATATCATGATATGTATTGTGGATAATTTCATGGACGAGGAAGAATTTTCCGATATTGTGGAGAATAGTATGGCACAGCATACCGGATATTCCTCGCGAATGAATCGTGTACTATACCGCAAATATGGTGTATGGCAGGGAATGATCGATTATAATACAAATGATCTTTTGCCGGATCTGGATGAGATTTTGGATGACTGTGGAAGCCTTTGCTTCTTTCCGCTGCACATTCATGCGCAGACGGTAGGTTATGCTGTTATTTCGATTGATGAAGATACAGCTGACATTATTCGTTATTATGAGTTTTTCCTGAATGTGTGCAATGCATTAGATATGTCCAAGACACAGCGGAGACAGCAGACGATCATTCAGAACTTAGAGAATAAATATGTCCATGATCCGTTGACAGGTTTGTTTAACAGACGTGGATTTTATATGAATATCAAATCAGACTTTGAGAAGTGTGTAGAGGAGCAGCAAAAGTTCAAATTGCTTTCGGTTGACTTAAACGGTCTGAAGGTGATCAATGATACGTATGGCCATGCAGATGGTGATATTGCAATATCGACGATTGCGAAGGCTCTGCAGGCATCTGGCGGAATGAATGACTGCTGTGCAAGATTTGGCGGTGACGAGTTTATTGTTGCCGGTCCGGAGAATGATAATGACACCGGAGAGTTGTTGATCGAGAAGGTGCATCGATATCTGGACGAGTTTAATGCATCTTCCGGTAAGCCATATCAAGTAGATGCAAGTATCGGATTGGTTTCTTTGATACCGGATCGATCAATTTCACTAGAGGAGATTATTAAAGAAGCAGACGAGAGGATGTATCGCGAGAAAGTAAAATATCATAAACAACGTCAGTAATTGTGTCATTTATTGTTTATGTGTAAGGAAGCTACAGAGTTTTTGAAATAAAGTGAATGATATAAGAGGTCGTATTCCATGGAATACGACCTCTTTTCGAAAAGCCGAAATATTACCGCTATGAAACCCACACTTATTGTTTTCGGAAGATTCGTAAAATGATTAACACCCGAGTAGTTCCTTTGAATCTAATACAATGGTGAAAGGACCGTTGCCAACCAGCGATACATGCATATGTGCACCAAAAGATCCATGTTGTACGACATCACAGTAATCGTTTGCTTTGGTAAGCATGTATTCATAGAGAGCTTTTGCGTGCTCCGGTTTACCGGCTTCCATGAAGGAAGGGCGATGGCCCTTTTTACAGTTGGCATATAAGGTGAATTGGGAGACGAGAAGCAGTTCGCCGCCAACATCGGAGAGTGATAGATTGGTTTTTCCGCTTTCATCGTCAAAAATACGCATTTTGAGTGCCTTATCTAGCATTTTGTCTGCTATGTCTGTGGTATCTGTGTCGCTGACTCCCACAAGGATCAGAAGCCCTTTGCTGATCCTGCCAATGATAGCCTCATCGACGGTTACTTTTGCTTCATCAACACGTTGTATCACTAATTTCATATTTTTTCTGCCTTTCTTTTTTTCTCAAACTGCGCACTTCAAAAATTATCATGTTGTCACATATTGCTTATTATGTCAACAATAAATATAGTATTTTGCAGCCGATAAGCTAACTTGTTCTGCCTGCAGAGAACTAAGATAATTGCCGCAGAACGCAGAGTTTTTGCGTGATTTCTTATTTTGTTACATCTCTGATGAATACATGCCTGAAGGATTGTCTGAGATGTCCCGGTCTAGCAAGGTATCATCGATTTTTGGACGGGACGCTTTCGCTACGATGCGCTACGTC
>OGFY01000299.1_pt1 | contig 50556 bp, 45 predicted proteins | sample 1570951 | NCBI WGS metagenome assembly OGFY01 (sample SAMEA2581942, study PRJEB24529) | metagenome | biome: Human gut stool | place: China | collected 2011
AATCGCTGTTCGTTTGTCAAGCACTTTTTTATTTTTTTGAACTCTGTTTTAAGTTCTCTGTTTTGCAACAGCTTGTTTATTCTATCAAAATGTTTTTCATTTGTCAAGAACTTTTTTTAATTATTTTATGTAGAAGATAAAGCGGAGAAGGAGGGATTTGAACCCTCGCGCCAGTTTCCCGACCTATACCCTTAGCAGGGGCACCTCTTCGGCCACTTGAGTACTTCTCCAAAGTCTTTACATAAATTATTTAAATGTTTTACGCACTTACGTGACGCATTGTTTATTCTATAAAATTTTCTTTGTTTTGTCAATAGTATTTTTATATTTTTTTAAATTCTTTTATTGAAGTCTCGTAGAGATTGTTTCCTTCACTGTCTATTACCACAATTACCGGGAAATCTTCTACGTATATCTTTCTTATTGCCTCTGCACCGAGATCATCATAGCAGATTACTTCTGATGATTTTATGCATTTTGAAAGGAGAGCGCCTGCTCCACCGACTGCGGCAAAATACACTGCTTTATTGCGAATGACTGCATCTATTACTTCTTTTGATCTTTTTCCTTTGCCAATCATTGCTTTTTCACCTAAATCAAGCAGTCTTGGGGCATATTTGTCCATTCTTGTTGCTGTTGTAGGTCCGGCTGAGCCAATTGGACGTCCATCTCTGGCCGGTGATGGTCCCATATAGTAGATTGTCGAATCCTTTATATCTATTGGCAGTTCTTCTTTACGGTCCAGCGCCTCTATCATTCTTTTGTGTGCAGCATCTCTTGCCACATACATTTCACCTGTTATGTATACATAGTCTCCTGATCTCAGGTCTTTTGTTATTTTCTGTGTTATTGGAGTTGTTATATGTTTTTCCATTTTTTTCTCCTGATTCTTTTATTTTTACTGTATTTTTATTTTCCAGCATAATATAACCTGTAATAATTATAGCTTTTTTAATTACAGTTCACATTTCATTGTAGCTGTAACAATTAAAATTGCCATTTTCTTTCTTCTTCTATGCAGTAATTCTTTACAATTCCTTCACTACATGGCGGTTTACGTGACAGCAAATATTTACCGCAACCGGCAATCCTGCAATGTGGGTTGGATATGTGTTTATGTTTACTGCGAGGGCAGTAGTGCTTCCGCCGAGTCCTCCGGGCCCTATACCCAGATTATTAATTTTTTCAAGCATCTCTTTTTCAAGCTCTGCCACATACTCTATGTCTGAATGTATGCCTGCTTCTCTTGTCAGCGCTTTTTTTGCCATTATTGCGCATTTTTCAAAGGTTCCACCGACTCCGACTCCGACAACCATAGGAGGACATGCGTTTGGCCCTGCATCTGAAACTGCTGTCAGAATCGCATTTTTTACTCCCTCTATACCATCTGCCGGCTTTAACATAAATACACGGCTCATGTTTTCACTTCCAAAGCCCTTTGGTGCAAAGGTTATTTTGACTTTGTCGCCGGAAACTATTGAGTAATGGATGACTGCAGGTGTGTTGTCCTTTGTATTTTCCCTGATGAGAGGATCCTTTACAACTGATTTTCTCAGATAGCCGTCTGTGTAGCCCTGTCTGACTCCTTCATTTATGGCATCCTCCAATACTCCTCCCGTAAAATGGACATCCTGGCCTATTTCTATGAAAAAAACTGCCATTCCGGTATCCTGGCATATCGGTATCATATCCTCGCCTGCTATTTTTAAGTTTTCCTGTAGCTGGTTTAATATTTTTTTACCTAAAGGTGATTCTTCATTTGCTGTTGCAGCTTTAAGTGCCTTGTCCATGTCCGGCGAAAGAAAATGATTTGCCTGTATGCACATTTCCTTTATTGCAGCTGTTATTTCTGAAACGTTTATTTCCCTGATCATTTCTTTTCCTCTCTTTTTATTCTCTGTATTTTAAATTCCGGCTCCTTTTATCCATAATTCAATATTATTTTTTGTGTTTTTTGTGGATAAACATATTTATTTTTCCGTATCATGTTTATTTATTACTATTCAAAGCCTCTGAAAACGCAAATATGATGCATAGTGCTTACATGTATACATTTTTTCGCAATAAGACTCTAATAGTATCACCACATTCGCAAAAAGCAGGATCTTATGACCCTGCTTTTATGAATTTAGTTATGCTTCTGTGTTATTTTCGATAGCTTCAGCATGTGAATTATTATTCTCTGCTGATTTTTCGTCACTATTTTCTGATTCGTCAGTCTCTGCTTTAGATTCCTCAGGTGGCATGAGAGTCTTATCCTCTACTACCTTTGCGATGCTGGCTACGCTCACACCTTCCTTCAGGTTGATAAGCTTGACACCTGTTGTGATTCGTCCAAGCACTGTTACATCACTTACCTGGATTCTGATGATAATTCCCTCTGTTGTGATGAGCATGAGCTCGTCATCGTTTTCAACTGATTTGACTCCTACGAGATTGCCTGATTTTTCTGTAATCTTGTAGCATTTTACTCCCTTACCTCCACGGTTTTGTGTGGTAAATTCGTCAATTCGTGTACGTTTTCCAAGTCCGTTTGATGATACTAAAAGCACTGCCTCACCCATTGATGCGGTCTGCATTGCGATTATTACATCATTTGGTGCAAGATTCATTCCGATAACACCCATGGTTGTACGGCCTGTTGAGCGCACATCTGTCTCCTTGAATCTGATACACTGTCCGAATTTGGTGAAGAGCAAAATATCCTCTGAATTGTCTGTGACCTTGACCTCTATGAGTTTGTCATCCTCGCGCAGATTGATTGCTGCAAGTCCGTTCTTTCGGATATTCTCATAATCCTTTATCGGCGTTTTCTTGACTATTCCGTTTCTTGTAGCCATGAACAGATACTTATCATCCTCGTATTCTTTGATTGGAATCATGGCTGTTATTTTCTCGTCAGGCTGAAGCGGTATGAGATTGATGATGGCTGTGCCTCTTGATGTGCGGCTAGCCTCCGGTATCTCATATGCCTTGATTCTGTATACTCTTCCTGTATTTGTGAAAAACATCAGGTAGTGGTGTGATGTGGTCATGAGCATCTCGACGATATAATCATCCTCGATTGTCTCCATTCCCTTTATTCCCTTGCCACCGCGGTGCTGAGCCTTGAAATTGTCAGTGCTCATGCGCTTTATGTAGCCTACCTTTGTCATTGTTATGACTGTGTTTGTTTCAGGAATGAGATCCTCCATCGACATATCATACTCGTCATAGCCTATCTCTGTCTTTCTGTCGTCGCCGTATTTATCTGCAATTGCGATGATTTCCTCCCTGATTACTCCAAGAAGCTTTTTCTCATCGGCAAGAATTGCCTTTAACTGCGCAATCTGAGCCATGAGTTCCTTGTACTCAGCCTCGAGCTTTTCTCTTTCCAGACCTGTCAGAGCCCTAAGACGCATATCGACAATTGCCTGTGACTGCTCATCTGTCAGGCCAAATCTCTCCATCAATCTGGTCTTTGCCTGCTGTGTGGTCTGGCTTGAGCGGATAATACTTATTACCTCGTCTATGTTGTCCTGAGCAATAATGAGCCCCTCTACAATATGTGCCCTGGCCTCTGCCTTGTCGAGATCAAACTTTGTACGTCTGGTCACTACATCCTTCTGGTGGATGAGATAGTAGTTGAGCAGATCGTATAGATTTAATACCTTTGGCTCTCCGTTTACGAGTGCAAGGTTTATCACTCCAAACGTATCCTGGAGCTGTGTATGCTTGAAAAGCAGATTTAAAACTACACTCGGGTTCACATCTCGGCGAAGCTCTACCACGATTCTCATTCCCTCACGGCTTGTCTCGTCGCGGAGGTCTGTTATTCCATCTATCTTTTTGTCCTTATGAAGCTCGGCTATTTTCTCAATAAGACGAGCTTTGTTTACGTTGTATGGCAGCTCTGTCACTACAATTCTGTTTTTGCCGTTTTCCATCGGCTCGATATTGGTGACAGCACGGACTCTTATTTTGCCGCGGCCTGTTCTGTAAGCCTCTTTGATGCCACTTGTTCCGAGAATTATGCCGCCTGTAGGGAAATCCGGTCCCTTTACCACATCGATAAGCTCATCAATTGTGGTTTCTTTTTCCTCGATATCGTTGTCGATAAGGCGCACTACGGCATTTACCACTTCACGCAGATTGTGAGGTGGGATATTGGTTGCCATACCTACCGCGATTCCTGTGGTTCCGTTTACTAAAAGGTTCGGATATCTTGATGGGAGCACTGTAGGCTCTTTTTCTGTCTCATCAAAGTTTGGCTCAAAATCTACTGTATTTTTGCCGATATCCTTGATTAATTCAAGAGAAATCTTTGAGAGTCTTGCCTCTGTGTATCGCATGGCGGCGGCTCCGTCTCCATCGACTGAACCAAAGTTTCCATGACCGTCCACGAGTGTGTATCTCATAGACCAGTCCTGTGCCATATTTACGAGTGCTCCATAGATTGAGCTGTCTCCGTGTGGATGGTATTTACCCATTGTATCACCGACAATACGCGCACATTTTCTGTGTGGCTTGTCAGGTGTATTTCCGAGCTCGACCATAGAGTAGAGTACTCGCCTCTGAACAGGCTTTAGTCCGTCCCTGACATCAGGGAGGGCACGGCTTGCAATAACGCTCATCGCGTAATCTATGTAGGAGCTCTCCATTGTTTTTTTCAAATCGACCTGCTGTATCTGGTCAAAAATTTTGTCGTCCACTTAAATTACTCCTCCCTGCTAGATGTCAAGATTTGTTACATACCTGGCATTAGCTTCAATAAATTCTTTTCTTGGCTCTACTTTATCACCCATCAGTGTGGTAAATGTCACATCAAGCTCAGATGAATTTTCTCCGTCTATCATGACCTGTTTCAAAATTCTGTGGTCAGGATCCATTGTTGTCTCCCAAAGCTGATCAGCATCCATCTCGCCAAGTCCCTTGTATCGCTGGATCTTGTTATTATTGTCACGGCCTATGTCATTTAAAATCTGCTTGAGCTCGTCATCATCGTAGGCATACCATACACCCTTGTTTTTCTCCACCTTGTAAAGTGGCGGGGTAGCCAGGTATACATGTCCCTCCTTGATCAGATCAGGCATAAATCTGTAGAGGAAGGTGAGCATGAGAGTAGCGATGTGAGCACCGTCTACATCGGCATCTGTCATGATGATTATCTTGTCATAACGCAGCTTTGTTATATCAAAATCCTCATGGATTCCTGTTCCAAATGCTGTAATCATGGCTCTGATTTCTGCATTGTCATATATACGGTCAAGTCTTGCCTTTTCAACATTCAGTATCTTGCCTCGCAGAGGTAAAATTGCCTGTGTAGCACGGCTTCTTGCTGTCTTTGCAGAACCGCCGGCTGAATCTCCCTCGACTATGAAAATTTCACAGTTTTTAGGATCCTTGTCTGAGCAGTCAGCCAGCTTGCCCGGCAGAGTACCTCCATCGAGAGATGTCTTTCTTCTGGTCAGGTCTCTTGCTTTTCTTGCGGCCTCTCTGGCTCTCTGTGCTAAAAGTGATTTCTCACAGATATTTTTGGCTACATCAGGATTCTGCTCGAGGAAATATGTGAGTTTTTCCGATACAACTGCATCTACGGCTCCTCTGGCCTCACTATTTCCAAGCTTCTGCTTTGTCTGTCCCTCGAACTGAGGCTCCTCAATCTTGATACTGATGATTGCTGTAAGTCCCTCACGGATATCATCACCTGTCAGGGCCGGATCTGAATCCTTAAGTATCTTTTTCTCACGCGCATAGGCATTGAAGGTCTTTGTCAAGGCATTTCTAAAGCCTGCGAGATGAGTACCTCCCTCAGGTGTGATTACATTGTTTACAAAGCTGAAGGTTGAATCATTAAACGAATCATTGTGCTGTAATGCAACCTCTACATAAACACCGTTTTGTGTTCCCTCACAGTAGATTACCTCATCATATAGAGCCTCCTTGCCACGGTTAAGATACTCTACAAATTCCTTGATTCCTCCCTCATAGTGGAATACATGATTGTGATGGCTGTTCTCACGCACATCCTTTAAAGTAATCTTAAGTCCTTTTGTGAGGAAGGCTGTCTCTCTGAGACGCTGCTTTAAGGTATCGTAGTCATACACTGTCTCCTCAAAAATCTCCGGATCCGGCAGAAAATGCACCTTTGTACCATGAAGCGACTCGTCACACTGTCCAACAATCTTTACAGTATCGTCGGTTTTGCCACGCTTGTAGCTTTGTCTGTAAATATTTCCGTCCTTGTAGACCTCAACTGTCAGCCATGTGGAAAGAGCATTTACTACAGATGCACCAACTCCGTGCAGACCGCCTGATACCTTATAGCCCCCACCGCCGAATTTACCACCTGCGTGAAGCACTGTAAAAACGACCTCAAGTGCTGATTTTTTTGCTTTATGATTGGTTCCGACCGGGATTCCTCGTCCATCATCCTGTACTGTTATGGAATTGTCTTCCTCGATTGTGACCTCGATATTTTTACAATAACCGGCTAAGGCCTCATCAACTGCATTGTCCACTATCTCGTAAACCAGATGATGAAGTCCTCTCGAAGACGTACTGCCGATATACATACCCGGTCTTTTTCTGACCGCCTCAAGACCCTCAAGTATCTGAATCTGGTCAGCTCCGTATTCCTGATTGTTCTGCTGTATTTCTTTACTCATCAATAACCTCCACCTGGCCCTTCACGACATGAAAGACCTTGTCCACCTGAAATCTATTTTTTACAAATTCATCAAGTCCCGTACAAGTGATAATGGTCTGTGTATCACTTAAGCTGTTGAGCAGATAGTTCTGCCTGTTGCCATCCAGCTCTGAAAGCACATCATCCAGTAAAAGCACGGGAGTGCTGTTTATATTTTTCTTTACAAGACTAATCTCAGAAAGCTTGAGTGAGAGAGCAGATGTCCTCTGCTGACCCTGCGAGCCGTATTTTCTGATATCCACACCGTCCACTGAAAAAAGCATATCGTCCCTGTGCGGTCCGACAGTTGTCTGGCACAGCTTCAAATCCCTGCTTCTTGCCTTAAGCAGTTCATCCTCGAAAAAAATATCATCAATGTTTGGCTCATATTTGAGTATAAGCTTCTCCCTGCCTCCCGAAATATTGCTGTGAATATCCTGTATTATCTCATTTAGCTCATTAACAAACTCGCGCCGCTTTTTTATAACATGCCTGCCATACTCAAGAAGCTGCATATCCCATACCTGAAGTGTATCAATCAAATCAGGTCTGTAAGCTATATCCTTTAACAGTCTGTTCCTCTGAACTAATGTCTTATTATACTTACTCAGGTTAGACAGATAAATTTTGTCAAGCTGGCAAAGCTCCAAATCTATAAATCTACGCCTCTCGGCAGGACCGTTTTTTATAATATTGAGATCCTCAGGAGAGAAAAACACAATATTCAAAATACCAAACAGCTCACTCGCTTTTTTGATCGGCATTTTATTGATGGCCACACCCTTTGCACCATTTTTTCGCAGATGCATGTCAATCCGGTATTCCTTGTCATTTTTTTCGACAATTGTCCTGATATGTGCCTCATCCTCGCCAAACCGGATCATTTCCTTGTCCTTGCTGCCCTTATGGGACTTTGTAGTGCCGCTCAAATATGCAGCCTCAAGTATATTTGTCTTTCCCTGGGCATTATCGCCGTATATTATGTTAGTTTCACTGTCAAAGCTGATATCCAGTTTTTCGTAATTTCTGAAATTACTCAGTTGGATTGACTTAATAATCATTATTTAACAACCTTAACTGTTTCGCCGTCATATGAGAAAACATCTCCGTCGTGAAGCTTTTTTCCTCTCTGAAGCTCAGTCTCACCGTTTACAGTCACCTGACCATCCTGAATAACAATTTTTGCCTCAACTCCCGAGCTCACAAGGTTGGCCTTTTTAAGAGCCTGTCCCAGCTTAATGAACTCATCCTGTTCTCTTATAGAAATCTGTTTCATAAAATCTCCTAGTTTGCTGCTGTATTAAAATTTACCGGAAGAATGAGGTAAATAAACTTGCCCTCATCATCCTTAATGAAGCATGGTGCCTTTGGATTGACCATGTATAAATTAACCTCCTCCTCATCGATAACACGAAGTGCATCTATGAAGAACTTAGGATTAAAGCCTATCATAATATCTTTTCCATCTTTGTCGATATCGATGTCCTCATTCATGGAACCGATAAATGAATTGATGCGAAGCTCCATATTGCCATCTGTGATATTCATGATAATAGGCTTCTTATCTCCCTCCTTGACAAGAAGAGTAGCACGGTCGATACAGTCAAGAAGCTCACGCTTATTGATGCGAACCTTAGTGTCGTAGTCAGATGATAGCATCTGGTCAATCTTGAAATACTCACCCTCGATAAGACGTGAAACAACAGTAGTATTTTCAAATTCAAAAACAATATGATTGTTAGTGATATAGATAACCACATCCTCATCCGCTGAACCCGGAATAATCTTGCTTATTTCCTGCAGAGTCTTGCCGGGAACAACAACCTTCTTGCTGTCATAGTGATTTTTCATCTCGATATATCTGATAGATATTCTGTGTCCGTCAAGAGAAACAACTCGAAGCTTATTCTCCTCAATCTCAAAAAGCTCACCTGTCATCAGTTTATTGTTGTCATTGTCAGCAATTGAGAAAATTGTCTGTCTGATAACCTCTTTAAGGGTAAACTGTGAGAGGACAATAGACTCATTTCTCTCAACATATGGTATGTAAGAAAAATCATCACCTGATTTTCCGATGATATTGAACTTGGCCTTTTCACATGATATGACGGTCTTGAAGGAAGCATCTGTCTCAATTGTTACATCATTGTCAGGAAGCTTTCTCACTATTTCTGAAAAAATCTTGGCGTCAAGAGCGATAATTCCTCTCTCTTCGATAGTTCCGTCTATTATTGTTTCGATTCCAAGCTCCATATCGTTAGCCATAAGCTTAATCTCGTTTGCGGATGCATCAATAAGTATGCACTCGAGAATTGCCATTGTAGTACGTGTAGGTACTGCCTTCGATACGATATTAACACCTTTCAGTAAATTTGCTTTTGAACAAATAAGTTTCATTTAGAAAAACTCCTTCCTGCGCGTATATATAAATATTTAAAAGATATTCGTAATATTCTTCTTAGGGGCTGTTAAAAAGTTCAAAACCCCTTCAAAGCCTTTAAAGACAAGCTTTAAGAGGCTTGATAACTTGCTTAAAAGCCTGTTGAAGTAAAAATGATAAAAATTGATAACTTTTTATTCACTTTCCTTCAACCTGTCATTAACATGCTCATGTGGAAATAAAAGCAATGTTATAACCAAATTATTAACATGCAAATGAGCACATATATAAATAGGTAGAAACTAATTTGGATTAATCTTTTTCTTGATAGTTTCTATGAGAGTACGTGTACTGTCATTCTCCTCGTAATCCTTGGTGACCTTCTTGATGCCGTGGATGATAGTAGAGTGGTCTCTGCCGCCCAAAAGCTGGCCGATTACATCAAGTGAATCAGAGGTCATGGTCTTGCAGAGGTACATGGCAATCTGTCTTGGACGTGCAATCTCGCTGCTTCTGGTCTTTGAAATCATCTGGTCAACAGAGATGTGGAAATGCTCTGAAACTACCTCGATGATGAGCTGTGCAGTGATTTCCCTTGGCTTGTCCGGCGTGATGATATTGGAAAGCTCCCTCTCAGCGATATCCATAGTGATGTGAGTATGCTCGAGATTGTGGAAGGCTAAAAGCTTGTTTAAGGCTCCCTCAAGCTCACGGATGTTGGAGCTGATGTTTGAAGCAATGTAGTTTAAAATATCATCATCTATATCAAAACTGTCAGTTTCAGCTTTCTTACGGAGGATAGCCATCCTCGTCTCATAGTCAGGAGTACCGATATCAGCCATCAGTCCCCACTCGAAACGTGAGCGGATACGCTCCTCGAGAGTCTCCATCTCCTTAGGCGGCTTATCAGAGGTAAGGATAATCTGCTTGCCCTGTGTCTGCAGTGTGTTGAAGGTGTGGAAAAACTCCTCCTGAGTACTTTCCTTTCCTATGATGAACTGGATATCATCAATCATGAGCACATCTACAGTCCTGTATTTGTCACGGAACTTTGTCATGGCAGAAGAATTACCGTTACGGATAGATTCGATAACCTCGTTGGTAAACTCTTCAGAAGTAACATAAAGCACCTTGGTATCAGGATTCTGGTCAATGATGAAATGACCTATTGAATGCATAAGATGAGTCTTGCCAAGTCCAGGACCACCATATATATAGAGCGGATTGTATGCTTCACCCGGGCTTTCTGCCACTGCAAGGGAAGCAGAATGGGCAAATCTGTTATTATTACCTACGACAAAGGTGTCGAAGGTATAGTTAGGGTTTAAGTTTGAGTGATCTCCCTTTACAGGAGTCTGTGGCTCAAGCTGAGGGGTATCGTTGTTTTTAAACTTAAGGCTCTGAGCCTGATCCGGTAAAATAAACTGGATATCATACTCGATACCTGTCACCTCACCTATAGCTACCTTAAGAGGAAGATAATATTTTTTGTTGATATAGCTGAGCCCCATCTGCTCAGACGGAACGAGAATATACAGTGTATTGCCGTCTATGGCGAACACCTCAAGCGGTTTTATCCACGTATTAAAGGAAACGTCTGTCAGACCATGCTCTTCCTTGACCATCTGTAGTATTTCATTCCACTTTTCCATTACTTTATCCATCAAAGTTCTCCATTATTTAACATATAAAGAGTATATTATGGGAATGTTCTCCACAATCCCATACATACTATATAGTACACTATTTTTGGCATTTAGGCAATGTAAAAAGATTTACAAAAATGATTTATTCACATTTTTCAACCAAAATTATACAAAGTTACCAACATGTTATTCACATATTGTGGATAACTTTTTGATATCTTGATAACTTTCCACAATATGTTGGTCACAATAGGTGTTTTATATCAAAATATAGACGGTTATCAAGAATTGTTATATATATAGAAGAAACTCGTTTTCCACATTTTTATTGTGGAATGTAAACCAATAAAAAAATATATGTAGAAATTTAAAGAAAATTGAGAAAATCCTTGACACAACAGGAATTTTTGTTATAATTATACCGATGTTTTTTAACGTAAAGGAGGTGGATATATATGAAGATGACATTCCAACCTAAGAAGAGACAGAGAGCAAAAGTTCATGGATTCAGACAGAGAATGAAAACTGCTGGCGGAAGAAAAGTAATCGCAGCCAGAAGATTAAAAGGAAGAAAAAAATTATCAGCATAGGCCACAATTTTTGTGGTCTTTTCTTCATTTTTGATTGTTTTTAGAAGGACAGCGTCAAATGAAATTTTCAGATTCGTTGAAAAAAAACAAGGATTTTCAGAATGTATATAATAATGGTGTATCGTTTGCTAACAGATACCTCGTTATGTATGTTCTGAAAAATAACACAGAAAATAATCGTATAGGTATATCAGTTAGCAAAAAAGTTGGAAATAGTGTTATTAGACATCATATTACTCGTCTCGTGAGAGAGAGCTACAGACTACATGAGGACATGTTCGATAGTGGTTTGGACATCGTAGTCATCGCAAGAGTTGCAGCGCGGCATGTTGGTTATAAGGAAATAGAAAGTGCTGTTTTACATCTTGGAGGTCTTCACAGGATTATTAAGAAACAAAATATTTGAATAATGAAAAAGAAGATGGAATCGTTTTGAAAAGTATCTTGATATTTTTGATTAAATTTTATAGGAAGTATATTTCCCCGATGAAATCAACGAAATGCCCATATTGTCCGACCTGCTCAGAGTATGGTTTGCAGGCCGTGCAAAAGTACGGTGCCATAAAGGGTGGTCTGCTTGCGGCGTGGAGGATATTGAGATGTAATCCTTTTTCAAAGGGTGGGTATGATCCGGTTCCATAGCAGCAATGGAGGTTTTTATGTCGGACATTTTATTAACCGCATATCCAGGCTCTATTCTTGGACCAATTGCCAAGCTTCTCGGTATGCTGATGGATTGGATATACAGTGGTATATCTAATATTACAGGTGGAAGAGTTGAGAGCGTTGTACTAAGTATTGTAATTATTACGATTATAATCTACATGTGTCTGTTGCCACTGACTATTAAGCAGCAGAAGTTTTCTAAGCTATCACAGAAAATGCAGCCTGAGATGCAGGCTATCCAGGCTAAATATAAAAATAAAAAGGACCAGGCTTCAATGATGGCCATGCAGGAGGAAACACAGCTTTTGTACCAGAAGTACGGTATTTCTCCGATGGGAAGCTGTGTGCAGATGCTTATACAGATGCCTATTCTGTTTGCACTGTATCGTGTATTCTACAATATTCCTGCATATCTGAGTGGAGTTAAGGGCTCTTTTACAGGGCTTGTTGATTCAATTCAGCAGACAAGCGGATATCAGGATACACTTGTCAGTCTGATGGAAAAGTATAATGTTGTCACATCAAGCGGTCTTAACGCTTCAAATGTGGCTTCAAAGCTTGCCGATGCAAGTGGTGATACTTTAAGCAATTATATCATTGATATCCTTTATAAGCTTCCTTCAAAGGGCTGGGATGCTCTTTTGGACGGCAAATTTTTTGATGGTATCCAGAGCGTAGTTGAGAAGACGCACGATGCGTTACTTCATTTCAACTACTTTTTGGGACTGAATATCTCAGATACACCTTGGTATATCATAAAGAGTAACTTTACGGACAAGCCTGATAAGTGGTTACTTTTTGTAATACTTGCACTGCTTATTCCTGTACTGTCATATCTGACACAGATGATCAATATCAAGCTTATGCCACAGGCTACAAACGGCAATGACCAGATGGCAAGCCAGATGAAGATGATGAATCTCATGATGCCACTTATGTCATTATTTTTCTGCTTCACAGTTCCTGTAGGTCTTGGTATTTACTGGATCTGCTCTGCACTTGTAAGAGGTATCCAGCAGTTCTTCGTAAACAGACATATCGAGAATCTTGATCTTGAGGCTGTTATGGCAAAGAACGAGGAAAAGGCAAAGAATAAGAGAAAAAAAATGGGACTGTCCGAGGATTATATAAAGAAGGCAGCTCAGATTAAGACAAAGTCAATTGACAGTAAGGCAAACGTATCTGCATCAGCAGACACAGAGGAGAAGCTGGCAAAGGCCGCTGAGTACAAGGCTAATGCAAAGGCAGGCTCACTTGCCTCAAAGGCTAATATGGTTAAAGAGTTTAATGAACGCAATTCACGCAAATAGGGGGAGAAAATAGTGGAATACATTGAAGTATCTGCAAAAACAATTGACGATGCTTTGACAGAGGCATCTATTAAACTTGGAACAACAAGCGATAAGCTCGAGTATGAGGTGATTGATAAGGGAAGCAATGGTTTCCTTGGAATTGGCAGCCGTGATGCTGTCATCAAGGTTAAAAAGGCCGAGGCAAGTGTTGAGGATGAGATTCGTGAATTCCTTGACAGCGTGTTTAAGGCAATGAAGCTTGAGGTTACTATTGATATCAAAGTGGATGAGGACAACAGAAATGTTGATGTTGAGCTTAACGGACCGGAGATGGGCGTTTTAATCGGCAAGAGAGGTCAGACTCTCGATTCACTCCAGTACCTTACAAATCTTGCTATCAATAAGCAGTCTGAGAATTACTACAGAGTAAAGATTGATACTGAGGATTACAGAAAGAGAAGAAGAGAGACACTTGAGAATCTTGCCAAGAATATTTCATTTAAGGTTAAGCGTACAAAGAGGCCTGTTTCTCTTGAGCCGATGAATCCTTTTGAGAGAAGAGTGATTCATTCTGCACTTCAGAATGACAGATTTGTTGAAACACACAGCGAGGGTGATGAGCCTTACAGACATGTTGTTGTGACACTTAAGAAATAATAGATAATAATTTATCAAAAGGGTATCTGGTTTCAGGTATCCTTTTTGAATATATTATGATTATTGAGGATTTTCATATGCAAAATGATACAATAGCTGCTATTGCCACAGCTATGTCTCCGTCCGGAATCGGAATTGTCAGGATAAGCGGAGATGATGCACTTTCGGTAATAGACAGGATTTATAAAAGCAAGAATAATAAAACGAAAATAAGCGCCTGTCAGTCACATACCATTCATTATGGTTTTATATATGACGGCGATGAGAAAATAGATGAGGTTATGGTGCTTTTGATGAAAGCGCCAAACACATACACGAGGGAGGATACTGTGGAGATAGACTGCCATGGTGGTGTGTATGTGATGAAGAGAGTGCTTGAAGCAGTAATCAAAAACGGAGCAAGACCTGCAGAGCCCGGCGAGTTTACCAAAAGAGCGTTTTTAAACGGCAGGATTGATTTATCCCAGGCAGAATCTGTTATAGATGTAATAAATTCAAAAAATGATTTTGCGCTCAAAAGCTCTTTAAGCCAGCTAGGCGGAGCCGTGCTTGGAAGCATCAGGCAGATAAGAGAGCAGCTTTTGCATGAGATTGCATTTATTGAGTCGGCACTTGACGACCCTGAACACATTTCTCTGGATGGTTATCCACAAAAACTACGTACAATTGTGGATAATGAGTATACGGAGATAGATGGTCTGTTAAAAACCTCAGATAATGGCAGGATTCTGAAGGAAGGAATAAACACAGTAATCATTGGAAAACCAAATGCCGGAAAGTCATCTCTTTTAAATGTGCTTGTCGGAACTGACAGGGCAATTGTCACTGATATAGCCGGAACCACGAGAGATGTGCTTGAGGAACAGATTAATATTGGTGGAATCACCTTAAATCTCGTTGATACTGCAGGCATCAGAAGCACTGAGGATGTTGTTGAAAAAATTGGTGTGAAAAAGGCTATGGAGCATGCCAATGGAGCTGATTTAATCATATATGTGGTTGATTCGTCCGTGGCACTTGATGATAATGATTATGATATTATCAATTTCATTAAAGATAAAAAGTCGGTTATTTTACTAAATAAGTCGGATCTGGCATCAAAGGTATCGGCAGATGATATAAAAAAGCTTGTGGATAAAACGGTTATTTCGGTTTCTGCCAAGGAAAGCTTGGGAATAGATGAGCTTTCCGATACAATAAAGGATATGTTTTTTGATGGTCAGGTGTCATTCAATGATGAAATTTATATCACAAATATCAGGCACAAAAAACTATTGTCAGATGCCAAGGAAAGTCTTAAGCTTGTTATGAACAGTATTGATGATGACATGCCGGAGGATTTTTATTCGATTGATTTGATGAGTGCGTATGAGTCACTCGGACTCATAATCGGAGAATCGGTTGAGGATGATCTGATGGATGAGATATTCAGTAAATTTTGTATGGGAAAGTAGGCAGTTATGTGCAGTAAGTTTGTTGAAGAAAATTATGATGTAGTTGTAGTTGGTGCAGGACATGCGGGATGTGAGGCAGCACTTGCGTGTGCCAGACTTGGGCTTGAGACTATTGTTTTCACGGTAAGCGTGGACAGCATAGCACTCATGCCATGTAATCCGAATATCGGTGGAAGCTCGAAGGGACATCTCGTCAGGGAGATAGATGCTCTCGGCGGCGAGATGGGAAAAAACATTGACAAGACCTTTATCCAGTCAAAGATGCTAAATAAATCGAAGGGACCTGCTGTTCATTCTCTCCGCGCGCAGGCAGATAAAGCGGAATATAGTATGGAAATGAGAAAAACCCTTCAAAATACCGACCATCTGACCATCAGGCAGGGCGAGGTTTCTGAGATTGTTACAGATGAGGATAATAATATAGTCGGTGCAAAAACCACTTCGGGTGCTTTATATCATTGTAAGGCGATTGTGCTGTGTACCGGTACATATTTAAGGGCAAGATGCTTAACAGGCGAGATGATCACACATACAGGTCCGAACGGACTTCTGGCAGCAAACCATCTGACACAGTCGCTCATAGATCATGGGATTGAGATGCGCAGATTCAAAACCGGAACTCCTGCGCGTGTAGATAAAAGAAGTCTTGATTTTTCCAAGATGGAGGAACAGTTCGGTGACGAGAGGGTAGTGCCGTTTTCATTTACAACTGATCCTGAAAGTGTGCAGATTGATCAGGTTTCATGCTGGCTTACATATACGAATAGTAAGACCCATGAGATTATCAGAAACAATCTCGACCGTTCACCGATTTATGCAGGCATCATAGAGGGAACAGGTCCTAGGTATTGTCCTTCAATAGAGGATAAGGTGGTTAAGTTTGCCGAAAAGGAAAGACATCAGATATTTATTGAGCCGGAGGGACTTAATACAAACGAGATGTATGTCGGAGGTATGTCTTCGTCTATGCCTGAGGATGTGCAGTATGAGATGTACCGCACTCTTCCGGGACTTGAAAATGTGAAGATAGTAAGAGACGCTTATGCCATAGAGTACGACTGTATCAATGCAAACCAGCTATATGCATCGCTCGAGTTTAAGAAAATACATGGTCTGTTCAGCGGAGGACAGTTCAACGGTTCATCAGGATATGAGGAGGCTGCATGTCAGGGACTTATCGCCGGCATCAATGCAGCCATGAAGATACTTGGCAAAAAGCCATTGATACTTGACAGGTCAGAAGCGTACATAGGTGTGTTGATAGATGATCTTGTCACTAAGAAAAATAGAGAACCTTACCGCATGATGACTTCAAGAGCGGAATATCGTCTCCTTTTAAGACAGGACAATGCAGATTTGCGTCTCACCGAGAAGGGATACGAGGTTGGTCTGATTTCAAAGGAAAGATATGACTATGTATGTAAAAAGAAAGAGCTTATTGATAAGGAAATAGAGAGAGTGTCGCATGTAAATATCGGCGCAAGGGCTGATGTACAGGAGATTCTGAAGAAATACAACAGTATAGAGCTAAGCAACGGAACCACACTTGAGGAGCTCATCAGAAGACCTGAGCTGGATTATGACAAGCTCGCTCCGATAGATCCCGACAGACCTAAGTTATCTGATGACACAAGAGAACAGATTAATATTCTTATTAAGTACGCAGGGTATATTTCAAGACAGATCAAGCAGGTCTCTCATTTTAAGAAGCTTGAGAAAAAACTGTTACCTACTGATTTTGATTATAATACTATTTCGGGTCTGAGAATTGAAGCGCAGCAGAAGTTGAATGAATTTCAGCCACTCAGTATAGGTCAGGCATCCAGAATTTCAGGTGTTACACCGGCTGATATATCGGTTTTACTCGTATTTCTGGAACAAATTAAATTCTCAAATCCTGATTTATTTTCTAGGTTAAACCCAGATAATACAAGCAACGAATAATAATAATGGAGAATAGAATATGAAATATGATTTCACACACTTCACTGATGAATTATCAAAAATTAAATGTACATTAAATAATTCACAATTAGAGCAATTTGAGATGTATTATGACATGCTTATCGAAAAAAACAAGGTTATGAACCTTACTGCCATCACATATTTCAACGAGGTAATAGAGAAACACTTCCTGGATAGCTTGTTTTTATGCCACACATTAGATTTAAACGCGGAAAAAAGTATCATTGATGTCGGAACCGGCGCAGGTTTTCCCGGTATTCCTCTTAAGATAGCTTTTCCTCAGCTTAAGATTACTTTATTAGATTCACTTAATAAGAGAGTTGGATTTTTAAATGAAGTGATTGAAGCACTTGAGCTTAAGGATATTGAGGCAGTTCATGGCAGGGCAGAGGATTTTGCCAGGGATAAAGAGCACAGAGCAGCTTATGATATTTGTGTATCGAGAGCAGTTGCAAATCTGTCCACTCTGTCAGAATACTGTCTGCCGTTTGTGAAAATGGGAGGCTGCTTTGTGTCATATAAATCAGGTGAGTGCGAGAGCGAGGTGGCAGATGCAAAGTCGGCTATTTATCTGCTGGGAGGAAAGCTGAATAAAATAGAGCAGTTCAGTTACTCGGATAATCATCGCTCTTTTGTCATAATTGATAAGGTTATGAATACGAGCAATAAGTATCCGAGAAAAGCCGGACTGCCTTCAAAGAAACCATTGTAAAAAACCGTTATAATTGTTGAAGAATAGTTATAGGCGGTGCTTTATTTTAGATTAAAGTATAGAGCTAGTTAGTAACAATTTTTTTAATAATTGAAGCTGTCTTCTCCGGTAACTCTAACTGAGGATAAAGCTTTGCATTTGCAATATGGATGATGTCACATTTACTGTTTAGCTTATGGTAATTGTTGATAACATCCATATTATTTTTTATTCCTGTTGATGCTATAATTGATACATCCTTGTCCAGGTTCTTGAGAGCGGGCGCGATATTAGTATTGATGTAGTTTGATAAAATGCTTGAGTAAAGATATTTGCCGCGGCTTTGCCCTTTATGTGCGGCCTCATAGTATGCATCCTTCATCTTATCTGATATGAGCTGGCCTCTTGAAATAAATTTATTTCTGAAGAGTAAATCTACCTTGATAGGGCTCATAAGCTTATTGTATATAAATGTACCTATGATTGGCAGATTAATTATGTTCTGCTTAAATTTGGTGCTCTTGTCAGGTATGCATTTAAGCTGTTGCAATGATACAGGGTTTATAAGTATTATTTTATTAAATAAATCCTTTGACAGAGCATTTGCCATGATTACAGGAGCTGTTGACAGATTGGTTGCAGCTACGTTAACAGGCTTTCCGATTACGTCATTTACAAAGGCTGTGATAATCTGTACATACATGTAGCTTGTATATTGGATGGAAGGCTTGTCCGAGCGGCCACATCCAAGCAAATCAATAGTGTATACGGTATTGTTCTTTGCAAGCTTTTTAGCTACTTTAGCCCATTCTTCACCGGATGCTCCGGAGTCGGTGTCGTGTATTAAAAGTATTGGCTCACCGGTGCCGGTTTTTGTATAAAAGATATTTCCTTCTTTCCATTTGTAGTAGTGGCCATTGTCTACTTTGAGTGCATTTTTCCTTTCGGCATTAGAGTCTACAACCCTGTTGTATATATGCATTCCGGCAATCAATGCAGATGTGAGAAAAAGCAGATTTTTTGTACTTTTTTTCATATTATAACCTCCTTGTTTTTATCTGAAAAATTTGATATATTGATTTTGTATTCTTATAACTATATTATAACAAAAAAGAAGTTTTATACAATTATTTTTTATAATTGCTTTTAAATATAGTAAAAATGATATATAATTATATCGTAGATAAATTAATTATACAAACAAATGTTCGGTGATTATGGTTAAACAATATTTAGAGAAAACAAGAGATGAATTTTATGACAGTAAGTATGCGCTTATAGAAAAGCTTACTGCCGCTGAGAATCATTTTAAAGAAAATATCAAGATTATCCAGATGCTTGAGGGAAAATCCGATGAAAGCTTTGAGGCTTTTACTCCACGTGAAATCAATTCATATAATAAGAGTAAAGTTAAGGAACTTAAGGAAGAGCAGAAGCTGATTGAGCCTCAGATAAAGTCTTTACACAAACAGATATCTGATGTTGATTGCAAGATTGATGAAATCAATAGTGTTATCAGAGTGTATAATTCTGATGAGACGACTAATGAAGTAGAAATTTCAGAGGCCATATCTGATGTTATCAACGAAGAGGATAGTGATGCTTTTAAGAGGGTGATTTTACAGACTGTGGAGAGCGAGAGACAGCGTATTGCTCGTGATTTGCACGATTCTACTGTACAGAGTCTGACATCACTCACTCACAAGACAGAGCTTTGTCTTAAACTTATGGATGTTGACCCTATCAGGTGCCGGCTTGAGCTCACGTCTCAGGGAAAGATACTGAAGGATATTATCAATGAGCTTCGAAATATGATTTATAATTTGAGACCTATGTCATTTGATGATATTGGATTTAATATTACTGTTGAGCGTGCGCTTGATAAGCTTCGCAATTCAAATAATATAAGATGCAATTTCAAGACATCAGGTGATGAGTACATGGTAGACAGTCTTGTGTCACTAACCTTACTCAGGGTCATTCAGGAGTCTTGCAGTAATTCTATCAAGCATGGTCATGCCAAAGAGATTAATGTTTCACTAAAGTATGAACCAAAATCACTTACTTTGACGATAAAGGATGACGGAGATGGTTTTGACACATCTGCTATTCCTGAGTTTACCCGAGATGATAATTCAGGCTTTGGATTATCTATGATGAAGGAAAGAATTTATCTTCTTTCCGGTAAAATATCTATTTCATCAAGACCCGGTGAGGGGTGCATAGTTAAGGTAATTATACCTGTAAATAAGGAGGATTAAATTATGGCTATTAACATTATGATTACAGATGATCATTCTATGATCAGAGAGGGACTTAAAAATCTGCTGGAGCTTGACGGTGATATCAAGGTTATTGCTGAGGCAGAGAATGGTGAGGAGTGCCTTGATAAATTAAAGACATTTAGACCAGATGTATTACTTTTGGACATCAATATGCCAAAGATGAATGGTCTTGAGGTATTAAAAGCATTAAAGGACAGAAAGTCTAAGGTAAAGGTACTTGTTCTTACTGTTCACAATGAGACAGAATATCTTATGAAGGCTGTAGATATTGGAATCAATGGATATGTACTGAAGGATTCTGAGTCTGCTGAGCTTAAAAAGGCTATTTTCACTATTGCTGATGGTGAGACTTATATACAGCCAAGTCTTATTCCGGCTCTTAATTCTAAGATGATTCAGAAGAATGAGGATGAGCTTAAGATAGATGCCCTTACTAAGAGAGAGATGGAAGTGCTTAAAGAAATGGCTGTTGGTAAGTTTAACAGAGATATTGCTAAGGAAATGAAGATTAGTGAGAGAACTGTTAAGAATCATATTTCAAGCATTTTCAAAAAGCTTGAGGTTACTGATCGTACTCAGGCCGCGGTATTTGCAATCCGTAACAACATTATTCAGATTATGTAGTATATTTTACATTATTTATTTTACATTAAAGGAATGTTTCACGTGAAACATTCCTTTTTTGATTATTTAATATAGTTTATTGACAGTAGTACGGAATCCGTCATACATATACATTCCGCACTCGTTTTACTCCGTAACCAAGAGTATGTAAGAAATCACATATAGTTTGAGACAATAGTACGCAACCGTCCATATTCGCCATCGTGGCTCAGTATGGACTCGCTCGTACATCCTTGTACGAGCGTTGCTATGTGTTGAAGTGATTTCAAACATACTCTAAGTTACTGCGTAGACTCGTTTGAAATGTATATGTATGCCGGATTCCTTGAATTGTGGATGTACTATACATATATATTGAATTATACAAAATGTTTCACGTGAAACATTCCTTTTTTGATTATTTGATATAGTTTATTGACAATAGTACGGAATCCGACATACATATACATTCCGCACTCGTTTTACTCAGCAACTAAAAGTATGTAAAAATCACATATATGTTGAAACAGCAGTACGCCACCGCCCATAACCGCCATCGTGGCTCAGTATGGACTCGCTCGTACTTCCGTGTACGAGCGCTGCTATGCATAGAAGTGATTTCAAACATACTCTAAGTTACTGCGTAGACTCGTTTGGAATGTATATGTATGCCGGATTCCTTACGTTGTGAGTGTAATAAAAATATAATATTGCATAATAAAGCGTTTAGAAAATATTGTTTCACGTGAAACATTCTTCTTTATTTATGTTGTTTATAATATGATTTAGTATATTGACAGTAGTACGGAATCCGACATACATATACATTCCGCACTCGTTTTACTCCGCAACCAAGAGTATGTAAGAAATCGCATATATGTTGAGAAAGCAGTACGCAACCGTCCATATTCGCCATCGTGGCTCAGTATGGACTCGCTCGTACATCCTTGTACGAGCGTTGCTATGTGTTGAAGTGATTTCAAACATACTCTAAGTTACTGCGTAGACTCGTTTGAAATGTATATGTATGCCGGATTCCTTAGGTTGTGGATGAGCTTAAATGTAATATAGTATAGTACTTATAAAAATAAATAAGGTGTGAATTTATATTGTATAGGTTAATATTTTACGTTTTAAATTATATGATGGTGTATAATCAATTATTATGTAATTTGATTGTATAGAATTAAATAAAATATTAATTGATAAGTATAAGTATTAAATGATAAAATTGGAATGTTTCACGTGAAACATTTAAATGTTATAATGAGTGAATACGAGAAAGTAATGTTTTAATAACTAGACGATAAAAAATTAAAAAAAGGATATAGAAGGTGACATAATTTGTATGAATAAAAAAGTTTTAATAATTAAAGGAAGTCCAAGAGCAGAAGGTAATACTGCAACAATGGCTGATATATTTGCCAAAGGCGCAATTGAAAATCATAATACTGTAACAGAAATTGTATTGAAGGATAAAACAATAATAGATTGTTGTGGTTATGCTATTTGTCAGCAAAATGGAGGAAAATGTGTTCAAGACGATAATATGAATGAAATATATGATGAAATGTATAAAGCAGATGTAATTGTTTTAGCATGTCCGGTTTACTTTTATACCTGGCCTTCTTTGATGAAAAGAATGATTGACAGAACTTTTGCAATTGAAGATTATATGGAAAAAAAGGTTTTTTATTTATTGAGTGTTGCAGCTACAAGGAAAGAGACAAACGTACAAACCATGATTAAGTGTTTCAGACAGTATATTTCGTGCTTCGGAGAAAATGGAAGTGAAGAGGGAGGTGTTGTATTTGCTTATGATACAAGAAAAACAGAGGATGTGAAAACAATGTATGATATATTAAATAAAGTATATGAAATGGGAAAGAGTGTATAGTTACACTTAATAAAAAATGAATCAGAAAAGAGTGCATAGTTACGCCTAATAGAAAATGAACCGGATAAATGATTTTTTGAAAAATATTGTACTTATATAATGGAATTTAATAGCATTATAGAGTTAAGAGTGATATAATAATTTAAGTGTGTAAGATTTCAATTTACAATTTTAGAAATATGATGATGTAGAAGAGTTTGTTGTTCTCAAGATGACTTTGAATAGTTATTATAAAACAATTATGACATATAGAATATGGCATGTAAAATGTAGAATATAAAATATAAAATATAGAATATAACATATAAAATATAGAATATAACATATAGCATCAGAATTTTAAGTAAATTGCGAAAGGATTTATAATGGGAAGAATTATAGCAGTTGCAAATCAAAAGGGTGGGGTTGGAAAGACCACTACTTCTATCAATTTGGCAGCGTGTCTGGCTGAAAAAAAGAAAAAGGTGCTGGCAATTGATTTAGACCCGCAGGGTAATATGACAAGCGGCCTTGGTGTAAATAAGGACGAAGTGGAGAATACGGTATACAATCTCATGCTTGATGAGTGTTCAATTGCAGAGAGTATTGAAAATACGGTGGTGGACAATTTATATGTCATTCCATCTAATGTAAATCTGGCCGGAGCAGAGATTGAGCTTTTGGGCATCAATGATAAAGAATACATATTAAAGAGTGCAGTTGATTACATAAAAGAGGACTATGATTTTATTATTATAGATTGTCCTCCTTCACTCAACATGCTGACAGTCAATGCAATGACTACTGCAGATACAGTTCTTGTTCCTATTCAGTGTGAATATTATGCCTTGGAGGGACTTAGTCAGCTGATTCATACAATCAATCTGGTGCAGGAGAGACTTAATCCGGAGCTGCAGATTGAGGGAGTTGTTTTCACCATGTATGATGTCAGGACAAATCTGTCAAATCAGGTTGTGGAGACAGTAAAAGAAAATCTGGATACAAAGATTTACAATACAATGATTCCAAGAAATATCAGATTAGCTGAGGCACCATCATATGGTATTCCGATAAATATGTATGACAGTAAATCGGCCGGAGCAGAAAGCTACAGAAATCTGGCAAAGGAAATAATAGCAAGAAAGGATATTTAAGAAAGTATGGCGGCAAAAAAAGGATTGGGTAAGGGACTTGATTCATTAATTACAGACAAGGTATCAAAGCCGGTAAAACCAAAGAGCAATCATGCAGCGGATGCTGTAATGATAGATATTAATAAAGTAGAGCCTAACAGAGAACAGCCTAGAAAGAAATTTGATGAGGATGCACTTATAGAGTTATCAGAATCGATAAAACAGTTTGGCATTTTACAGCCTTTACTTTGCCAGGAAAGGGATGATTACTATGAAATCGTCGCAGGTGAGCGAAGATGGAGAGCAGCAAAGCTGGCAGGTCTAAAGGAAGTCCCTGTTATAATCAAAAAATTGACCAATCAGCAGATTATGGAAATCTCCCTTATAGAAAATATTCAGAGAGAGGATTTGAATCCAATTGAGGAGGCTTTGGCATACAAGCGTCTGCTTGAAGAATTTAAACTGAAGCAGGATGATGTGGCAGAGAGAGTATCAAAGAGCAGAACAGCAGTTACCAATTCAATGCGTTTACTCAAGCTCAATGAAAAGGTACAGCAGATGGTGATAGATGAAATGCTCACTACAGGCCATGCAAGAGCATTACTTGGTATAGAAGATCAGAATCAGCAGTATGTGGTAGCACAACAGATTTTCGACCAAAAGCTAAGTGTCAGGGATACAGAGAAGCTTGTTAAATCATTACAGAAGAACAAGAAAAAGACAAAGTCTGAAAAGCCGGTTGATCCTCAGATGGAAGCAATTTATAAGGATCTTGAGGAAAAGCTTAAAAAGAATATGGGAACAAAAGTTCTAATAAACAGAAAGAATGAAAATTCCGGAAAGATAGAAATAGAATATTATTCTCATGATGAGCTGGATAGAATAGTAAACATGCTCAATTCAGTCCAAAATCAATAGAAATAATTAGATAGTATTTAGATTTTGTATATTTAATGAAAAGAAATAATAAAATCATACAGAAAATGAGACAAAGAGACTATTTAAATTTTATGCAAAATGTACGACAATATAGATAGGAGTAAAAAAATGATTTCTGAATATTTAGGATTCGATTCCGACTACATTATATTAGGATTGGCGGGAGTGGTAATTATTCTGCTCATCCTCATAATTATAAATATGGTGCAGATCGGTAAGCTCAAAAAAAGATACAAAGTGTTTATGAGTGGAAAAACTGCAAAGTCATTGGAGGACACAATTATCAAGAGACTTGACGAGGTAGATGAACTTGTTGCAGCAAACTCATCAATCAAAAAGAATATAGAAGAATTATTTGCTAACATGAAGTGTTCATACCAGAAGGTAGGACTTGTGAAGTATGATGCATTCAATGAGATGGGCGGAAAGCTAAGCTTTTCACTTGCCATGTTAAATGGAAAGGATGATGGCTTTGTACTCAATGCCGTTCACAGTCGTGAGGGCTGTTATACATACATCAAGGAGATTGTTGGCGGAAATTCCATTATTGTTTTAGCAGATGAAGAGCAGGAAGCGTTGAATATGGCCAAGGAGGCAAATATGCCTGCAGAAAAATAACAATGGGGTGTTTTAGTTTATGAGGATAAAAGCAGTCAGCAGCTTAGTTGGCGGTGAAGTACTTGCGGAACCAATACTAACAGAAAAAAATGATATTTTAATACCAAATGGCACAAGGCTTAAGCCTGATTATGTGCCACTTATAGAGTCACTTGGAATAGAATCAGTGATGGTAGAGGATCCGTATGAGAATTACGAAAGTCCGAATTCTATTGTAGACCCGGCTATTTTCAATAAATATGTTGAAAAAGTGCGCAGACTGATGGAAAGTCATATATATCATGATGGCAAATCCTTAAAGGAATTTGAAATAATCGCAAATGATATTGTCCATGATATAAATGATATGCCATATGACGTGATTGTTGATATAAAAGAGCGTAATTCGGACTTATATGAGCACACAGTCATGGTGACACTTTTATCAGTGCTTGTTGCAAGAAAGCTAAAGCTTGACGAAAAGCGAAAGTATAACATAGCGGTGGGATGTTTATTACATGACATCGGGCTGCGTTTTATTGTCACACGATATAAAAACAGGGATTTTTCCAATGCAAATCCTGCGGAGCTTTTTGAATATAAAAAGCATACCATTTTAGGATATTCGGCATTGGATGAGGAAAGCTGGATAGCGCCAATATCAATGAAGATGGTTTTATCACATCATGAAAATATGGCAGGCACAGGTTTTCCTATGAAGCAAAAGAATAAAGAACTGGAATGCAGAATAATTCAGGCATGTGATGCGTTTGATTCGCTGATAAGCGGTATGGAGTGTAAGCGTATTTGTGTGCAGGAAGCCATAAATCAGATAAAGGAAAATGATGGCGGCAGATATGATAACAAAATTATTAAGTGCCTGCTATCGTCAATAGCCAGATATCCTGTCGGTACAACAGTAAAGACCAATGCTGAAGAAGAGGGAGTAGTAGTTTCCCAGACAGTAGATCCGGAGAATCCTATTATCATGATTTTTGGAAATGAAAATAATGGCAAATTGATGCTTCACAACAGATTGAATCTCATGCTTGATAAAAACATTTCAATTCTTCAGGTAATTTAAAGAAAAGAGAAATAAGTAATGCACCAATTCCTCAGAGCAATAGGATTTTCAGATATAACAAAGAAACAGTTAAACGAGGTAATTAACAATATAATTGATAAGCCGGAAAAACTAAAGGTAACAAAGGATTCCGAGGGCAATGAATTTGCCGAGCTGTCATGTGATGTGGCACCCAATATGGGAATTACAGTCAGAGGAATATACAATGACGATGATAGCTTTGACATAGATTATTACTATCCGTATTTCATGGGAAGAGAAAAGACTACAAATGAGATAATAGATATCGAAAAGCACTCAGAGAAGGAATCATATGCAGGCGTATGTGATGACCCTAATCTCGGTGTAACACTTATATTTTATCTGCAGAATGTGTGTGATTATCTGTCAGAGAAGGCATACATAAACAGAGAGGTAAGGGCAAAGGGAGCAGTGCTCTCAGGACTATCAGTTGATGGCTGTATTTTGCTACCAATGAAACAAAAAAAGGCTAAAACATTAAATACAGTTGATTCAGACAAAAAAGATAGAAAGCAGCTGATTGCAGAGGCCAGGGATGGCGATGAGGGCGCTATGGAAAGCCTCACAATGGAAGATATAGATTTATACTCATCCATTACGAGAAGAATCCAAAACGAGGATATTCTTTCAATCGTAACAACATATTTCATGCCATATGGCATCGAAAGTGACCAGTACAGCGTGCTGGGAGATATTATTGAGTTAACAGAAGAAAAAAATATCATTACAAATGAAAAAATATATTGCATAAAAGTGTCATGTAATGATATAATATTTAGCGTGTGTATAAACAAAAATGACCTCATCGGTGAGCCGATGGTTGGCAGACGTTTCAAAGGAAACATTTGGATGCAGGGTAGTATTTGTTTGTAATATACATTTGTTTTCATAGTTAAATGGATATAACAAGCGCCTCCTAAGCGCTAGTTGGGGGTTCGATTCCCCCTGAGAACAGTTGTTTGAAGCAGTAATGATTAAGAAAATTCATTACTGTTTTTTTCATTTTTGGGTGGAAAAATCCACCGAAAATCATTAAAAAAATAATTATTTCATCCACCCAAAATTAAAAATTTCCACCCAAATGAGAGGTAATGATTTCCACCCGGTATTTTCAAGTATTATGTAATAATGGAAGCTTTAGGCTGTAGCAACAAGAAAGCAATTACTATAATGAAAGAACTGGATTCTAATGCAGGTATCGGTCTAATAGAAAAGAAGCGTCAGTGCCAGGGAAAACCGACTATGATATATATAAAACAATTCATGCTAAGCGAAGCACAAAATGTTCAGAAGTGTAAAAAATACACTTCTAAGAGCATAGTCGAAGAAGCAAAGGAAAAGGGAAGAGATACATTATACAGAGTGTCTGAGTTCTTAGGAATTAAGAAAAGACTTCTTGATATCCGGGAGAATGTAAGAGGTGCAATCAAGACCTCGGATAAGGATATAGCAAAGACAGCACTTCTTGCAAAAGGATTTCGTGAAGCCGGTCAGACAGCAGCCAATGCATTCCGCACTTTTGCTGACAAGCCGGAGGTGGATTACTCACAGAAAGAGCAGAAACAGACAGAGCCGGAGAGGTCATTTATGATACCTGACTTTCGGAGTTGAACATTAAAATATGGTGCTAAGCCAAGGCTCAAAACCTATGGCTTAGCATTTTTTTGATTTCACTATCACTTAAAAATAGGATGTTAATGGCAGGTTACAGATGGTCGAAAATTCTTTTATGAATGTCGTGCCTCTTGAGAGGTTTATATGTTTTCTGGAAACTATCTGGATCAAAAGAGCGCAGCCCGGATAGGGCTGATTCCGGAAAAACTGCTTAAAAAGACGGTTTCAGTAGGAAATGCAGCCCAAAAAGGTGCAATTGATACAGCATATATTTATGAAGATCATGGTTCGAAGATAGAAACAAAAATATTAAATAAAGATATAATAAACAAAACAAATGCTATTATATCAACGATGGCATACATTGAGTTGTCCACTTACCCCGGATTTGATGAAATGTATGTGTCTCACATTAATTTTACATGTCCGTAAGAAAAATTATCATGTTGTTAATCCGCGAATCAATATTGGTAAAGTTGTGAAGCTTTGCACAAGCAGGGACGGATTTTCAAGTTTTCGTGCAATTGTGATGCCTGCCTGTTGTCCCATATCATATACATCAATATCAATAATTGTCGGAGAAGGATCAATGATGCTGGTATATGGATATCGATCAAATGTCAGAAAAGCAATTTCCTCTGGAACCTGAAGATCAGAGTGTTCGATAGCTTTTACAACACCTAATGCAATCATGTTGTTTTCACAGATTATAGCTTGTGGACGATTTTCAAGTGCAAGTAAGTCTAATGCAGCAGTATATGCAGATTCACGGCTGGAATCAGTGTATACAATATATTCTTTTGGCATCCGATGTCCATTTTTTAACAGCGTTGAACGTACGCCTTTTAGACGTTGTGCGGAGATTGTATCTGTTTTGCGTCCACCGATAAAAGCAATAGAATTATAACCACATGAAATCAGATGCTCCGCAGCAAATTGTCCGCCTAAAGTATGGTTAGTATCAATCCAGCATAATTGATTGTCAAAACCAGGATTTCCAATAACTACATGTGGAAAGTTCTTGGATAGGATAAAATCTGCAGTTTTATCGTTTAAAGCTGAACCATGTACTACGATACCATCTGCGCTACCGGCAGAAATAACTTTATTTACAGTTTCCCCTGGATATGATTCTATTGAAGTGTCCATAAGGGTAACGGTGTAGTTATTTTTTGAAAGTTCTCTGTAAGCCCCACACATTATGTCGAACATATGTGGGTTCTTGTATGCTTCTTCTTTTCCAAGCGCTGTCAAAAAAATAATACTTTTTGTACTTCCTTTTGCAAAACTGACTGCTCTCGAATTAGGGGTATAATGGAGTTCGGTAATAACTGAATTTACTCGGTTTATTGTATTTTGTGAAATGGAACCGCTATTATTTAAAATCTTTGAAACTGTAGAAACGGAAACCCCGGCCGCTTTTGCAACATCTTTAATTGTAATTGCCATACATATTCTCCCATGTGAATCTCAGATAGATTATTTTTATATGTAAAACATATAATGATATGAGGGTCAAAAGGTATTTTGCCCCTTTAATCATATAATTTTATACAAATATTATTATCAAAATAATATAAAACGTCAATACAAAAAATGTGTACAAAAACAAAAAGTTAGTGTAGCGGTTTCTCACTAAAGTGAAGATTATAATTGCTAAAAGTATTGTAAATAATAGTGACAAGTGTTTTAATTGCCTTACAAGCAATTGAAATGATTGCAAAAACAAAGAAAACAGTTTCATGGAGGGTGAAGAAATGAAGAGAAAATTATGTATTCTTTTATGTGGTACTTTGGCAGCCGGCATGCTTACTGCGTGTGGGGGAAAAAATGAGATGACAGGTTCAGAAACAAACGCAAAAAGCACTGGCGAAGAAGAAACAGTCACTATCTGGCACGATGGTGATGAGGCGATTATGGGAGTAATTGAGGATACTGTAAATAAGAAAATTGCAGATGAAAATGTGAGTATAAAGTTTGAAAAAAAGACAGGGCTGACAGACCAGCTGAAATTATATGGAAATGATCAGGCAAACGGACCAGATATGTATTTGTATGCCCATGATTCGCTTGGAATGTTAGCAGAGATGGGAATACTTGCTCCGGTTACAGATTTTATCAGTGCGGATGATGAGGCTGATCTGCTTCCAATGACAGTTGAGGCAGGAACTTACAAGGATACCCAGTATGTATTGCCATTATATTATGAATCATTGCTTTTTATTTATAACAAAGACTTATGGAAAGGTGCCCTTCCAAAGACAACGGATGATCTGCTTTCCTATATGAAAGAGAATACAGATGTGGATGCAGGAACATATGCGGTTGTAAATCAGCATTCAACAGCTTACAATGTTGCACCTGTTATCAATGGATTTGATGGTTATATTATTGACAAAGATGCAAAACCAGGACTTGATGATGCCAATACGATCAAGGCTGTAGAATACAATAAAAAGTTTGCCGAGCTTATGGGTGAAGGCGATTATGATACTTGTAATACTTTATTTAACGAACAGAAAGCACAGGCAATTATCGGAGGACCATGGTTAGTTTCCGGAATCAAAGATGCTGGTATCAACTATGGAATTTGTTCTCTTGCAGATTTTACACTTCCAAATGGAAAAAGTCTTGCACCATATTCAGGTGTTCAGGGGGTTGGAATTTTAAAATATGCAGAGGAAAATAAAAAGGATGCCATAACGAGTGTATTAAAAGCATTATGTAGTACAGAGATAGGTGTTGCGCTGGCGAAAGAATCAAACTGTGCTCCGGCAAATCAGGAAGCATATAAGGATGAAGAAGTAGCAGCAAATGAAATGATTATGGCAATGAAGACAACAGCCGAGTCAGCTGAACCAATGCCAAATATTCCTCAGATGAGTGTTATGTGGGGACCGGCAGAAAGCATGCTTGCAGCCGTAAATAAATCCGGGGAGGATGTAGAAGCTTCAGCAGAAAAATATCAGGAAGAGGCAGAAGCAGCAATTGCAGATATGCAGTAATATAAGAGGTCAATAATAAAGTAAGGGCAAAAAAGGGTAATAGGGTATGAAAAAAAGAAAAAAATTGATGATATGGATCAATACATTACCGGCAATGATTCTGATCGGCGCAATTATTGTGTTTCCAATTTTATATACTGCGTACATATCATTTACCAATATGAATCTATTTCACTGGAATGATTATAAATTTGTTGGAATTGAAAACTATGTAAGAGCATTATTTAAGGTAGATGCAGGTTTTCTTTCGGCAATTTTGACAACAATATTATGGACTATTTTAAACATGGTAATTCAGGTAGTGGTTGCGTTTTTTATTGCCCTGGGACTGAATACGCGGGGACTTAAACTAAAAAATGTGTATAAAACATTATTAATGTTCCCGTGGGCAATGCCCGCCTATGTTTCAATTCTTTTATGGAAGGTCGGAATTTATAATACAGAATTTGGTCTGGCAAACAAAGTGCTTTCAGCGCTTGGGTTTGATAAAGTAAATTATCTGGCTTCTAATGTTCCGGCATTTATTTTCTGCATGGTCTTAAATCTCTGGATGGCACTACCATTTATGATCATGATGTTTGATGGAGCGCTGCAAAGTATAGATAAGAGTTATTATGAGAGTGCGAGAATGGATGGCGCAGGCTTTTGGGTGCAGACCATGAAAATTACAGTTCCGGCTGTAAAAAATATCATGGCGCCGGCAGTTATTATGACGACATTCACAACTTTTAAGCAATTCGATATAATTTATCTTTTGACGCAGCAAAAAGGGGCACTTACAGGTGCAACACTGCAGACAATTATTACTTATGCGCACAAAAACGCATTTGTGTCAAATAATTATGGGCTATCATCTGCGGTATCAATGATAATTTTTATCCTGATAATTGTATTGTCCGTATTTACAAACAAGAGCATTAAGGAGGAAGCGTAAATGAATAAAAGAAAGATAAAAAAATATGCAGGACTTACAATATTAAATATTGTATTTATCATTCTTTGCTTTTGTGGACTTGTGCCAATCCTATATGCACTTGCGTTATCATTAAGCAGCCAGACATCTGCATTGTCTTCTGGTTTTGCATTTTTACCGAAAGGACTTACGTTTGAAAATTATCGGAGGATTCTTATGGAGGAGCCGTTTCTACGCTGGTTGTGGAATTCAATTGTATTGGCTGTCGGAACGGTAATTATTGCTATGATGTGTTCCGTAAGTTGCGCATATGTATTCTCAAGATATCGTTTTAAAGGAAGAATTCAGGCTATACGTGGACTCTTAATATTAAATGCTTTTCCACAGATTTTGACTATGTTTGCTATTTTCCGCTTGTTTAAAACCCTTAATCTGCTAAACAATAGATTTGGTTTGATTTTGATTTATGCAGGAACAATGTGTATTTTTAGTATTCAAAATTTAAAGGGGTATTTTGATACGATACCGGTTGAAATTGAGGAAGCCTCGAAAATAGATGGTGCATCAGAGATGCAGCTTTTATGGAAGATCATTTTACCACTTGCAAAACCGTCTATTATTGTAACTTCTGTAATGGTGCTTATATTTGTATGGAATGAATATCTTTTTGCCACAACTTTTATGTTAAACGAAACAACATATACACTAGCTGGTGGATTGTATCAGTTACAGGCTAATGATTATAGCAGAAGCTGGCCATTATTTACATCAGCTGCGATTTTAGTGTCGATTCCGATTTTGATCGTATTTTTTGTTATCCAAAGACATATGGTATCAGGATTAACGGCAGGCGGAGTGAAAGGTTAAAGAAGAATATGCAGTTACAGGCAATTACCCATATACCATTGTCAAAAGATGCGTATATGGTAAACGAAAATACAATTGTAATCCGATTAAAAGTGGGAAAAGGCGATATAAAAAGCAGTGATGTTTATTATGGAGATAGGGTTTGTATGTCAGAACCGATCTTGGTTAAGAGAGTAAGCATGAAAAAAATCGCATCAGATGAGTTATTTGATTATTTTGAGGGTGAAATTAAAAGTGAATATACAAGAGTCTGCTATTATTTTCACATAAAGGATATAGAGGGGAAGGAAACATATTATAGTGAGTATGGATTTTCTGAGAAAATGACATGTTGCAGAACTCAATATTTTCAATTTCCATATTTACATAGAAATGACATGATCTGTATACCAAAATGGACAGAAAATATGGTTATGTACCATATTTTTCCGGATAGTTTTGCTGAGAAAAAAAATTACATCTCAGGGCGCAGGAAAGTAATTCAAATTGAAAAAGGTCTTACCAGTGAATCAAAAAATGGAGGCACATTGCGTGGAATTCTCGAAAATTTAGATTATATAGAAGAATTGAATGTAAATTGCCTTTATTTAAATCCTATTTTTAAGGCAGCTTCTTATCACAAATATGACACAATTGATTATATGGAAATAGATCCTTGTTTTGGAACAAAACAAGATTTGAAAGATTTAGTAAATGAGTGTCATAAAAGAGGTATACGGGTTATTTTAGATGGGGTATTTAATCACTGTGGAAGCGGATTTTTGCCATTTTTGGATGTGTTAAAAAATGGAGAAAAATCAAAATATTGTAACTGGTTTTACAAACTAAACTTTCCAGTGGTATATGATACAATACCGAACTATGAAGCATTTGCGTATGTAAAAGAAATGCCAAAGCTGAATACGGGAAATCAGGAGGTGGTAGATTATTTTTGTAAGGTAGGCAGATACTGGATCAGAGAAGCAGATATTGATGGATGGCGCCTCGATGTGGCAAATGAAATCAATCATGATTTCTGGAGAGCGTTTAAGAAGGCGGTTAAAGAAGAAAAGGATGATATTTTCCTGATTGGAGAAATTTGGGAAGATTCAACGATATGGTTGATGGGAGATCAGTTCGATTCAACCATGAATTATACATTTTCTTATATATGCAGAGAATTTTTTGCAAAAAAAATAATTTCTGTTTCTCAATTTGATCAGAAGATTCATAGAATGAATCTTCGATATCCAGAAATGGTTACCAGAGCACAAATGAATTTTTTAGATACACACGATGTTTCGCGCTTTTTTAGTGACTGTGCAGGCGATGATAGAAAATTGAGACTGGCAGTACTTTATATGATGTGTGCGGTTGGAATACCATCCGTATTCTATGGTGATGAATGCGGGATCACAGGCATAACAGAACCGGAGTACAGAAAAACTATGCAATGGGGATGTGAAGATTCTTTGATAGAGTTTTATCAAAAATGTATTAAAATCCGTAAAAATTCTAAGGCACTTTGCACAGGAACCTATGAGACGCTGATTTGTGAAGATAAAAATGAAATTTATGGATTTGCCAGAAAAACAAAAGAAGAAACAATTGTTGTTATTATGAACATGGGAGAAAAAGAGCAGAAGATAACAATCCCTGGTGCAAAACATCAATGGCTGGATGCCTTTTCTGATGAAAAGCAGGACGGAAATCAAATTGTATGTAAAGGAATGTCAGGGATTATATTAAGAAAAATGTAAATGAAAACAATAAATTGTATTGGTAGGAGATATGTGTATGAATAATAGAAAAATTATATCTATGTTATTTAGTTTATGTGCATTTTCAGCAATTTCTATGATTCCGCAACATGTAGATGCGGCACAGTCCTTGGAAGGGGACAGCATATATCAAATTATGGTAGACCGTTTTTATGATGGAGATTCTAGCAATAATGCAAAAGGAGAAGCATTTCGGAATACAGAAAATACTCAGGATGATTTTCGCTATATGCATGGTGGTGACTGGCAAGGAGTTATAGATAAAATTGATTACATTAAAGGAATGGGGTATACAGCAATTTGGATTTCGCCGGTATCTGATCCTCAACTTTGGGGGATGCCTGACAGCAATGGAAAACAGTGGCCAACAGCTTATCATGGATACAATGTTTATGATCCTAATAGGGCAAATCGTTATTTTGGATGCGAGGATGAACAAAGAAGCAAGGAAAAGCTAAAAGAATTAGTAGATGTTTGCCACGAAAACGGAATTAAGGTAATATTGGATGTCGTGCCTAATCATGTGGGGGACTATTTACAAGGAACAGGTAAAAATGCGCATTATATTGATGCGAATGGTTTAAAAAGTGGTACACAGACCAAACCGGTTTCACCTTTTGACAATATAGATTGGTACCATAATCTTGGGGATATTGATTTTTCAAATGAACATCCTCATTGTGATACAACAACATCTATGATTGAAAATCATGATCTGGGCGGACTGGATGATATTGATTTTGATAATTTAGAGGCAAAACAAGCAATGTTCGATTCTATCAAAACATGGTTTGATTATACTGGTGCTGATGCAGCGCGTGTGGACGCAGCAAAATGTATGAAACCAGAAGATATTCATGAATTGCAGGAATATATCGGGGTAACAACATTTGGTGAAAATTTTGATATGTGTCCTGATTATGTTGCAAAATGGGTAGGAGATAATGCTGAGGATGGAATGTTGGATTTCCCATTATTTCAGGCTATTGTAAATGATTTTGCATATGGAAAAAATTTTGATAATATCGATGAGACATCATTAAAGAAAGTGTTCGACCAGGATATACTGTATGGTAAGGATGTAAATAACATGGTAACATTCATTGATAATCATGACAGAAACAGATTTTTAACGGAGGCTGGCGGAGATGTAAAGAAAATGCAAAATGCATTAACTTTTATTTATTCATGTCGAGGAGTTCCAACGGTATTTCAGGGAACAGAGCAAAATAGAGGAAATGCAAATGGACAGGCTATTAATGGGATTGCTGATACATGGAATAGATGGAGTATGCAGACAAAGGATTATGATGGAAAAGTAATTGCAGATTACTTTAATGAAAATACAGATACTTACAAACTAATTGGACGCCTTAACGAAATAAGACAGCAATATCAGGCATTGAGAGAAGGAACCCAGCGAGAAATGTGGTCCTCTCCACATTATTATGCGTTCTCAAGACGGATGGATGACGGTGAAAATAAAGGACAGGAAATTATCTGTGCATTCAATAATTCATCAGAGAGTTTAAATGCTAATATGCAGATACGGGCTGAAAGCAGTATTAAGGCAGGAGCAGTTTTAGTAAATGTGAATAATCCAAATGATACCGTAGTAGTTTCTAGTGATAAGCGAGTCAATATTACTGTTGATGGAAATTCAAATAAAATGTATGTATTAAAAGAACAGGGAAATATTGAAAGCGTAAATGTTTCATTTACAATCAAAAATGCGCAGACAACTTGGGGACAAAATGTATATATTGTAGGAAATTGTCCAGAGTTAGGAAATTGGGATCCGGCAAAAGCAGTAGGACCAGGAAGTTGCTCTAATTATCCAACATGGCAGCTTAATGCAACAATTCCAGCGGGAAAAACAATTGAGTTTAAGGCTATAAAAAAGGATGCAGCGGGGAATGTTGTGTGGGAAAATGGTAGCAATCATGTCTTTGAGATTGGAGCAAATGATTGTAATTGCACAATAACATGGAATTAAAAAAGTAAAAAAAAATTTTAACAGGACACAGCCGACAGAATCTGATTTTGATAAGATTGTGAAAGGATTGGCAAAGAAAAAATAATTACTTTTTTGGATTAAGTGATTATGATACAATTATGAAAAATAGTGTTTACAGACTATGAGACCGGAAAGAAAAAGCTGGAGAGGTCGGGAAATTTAGTTAAATTTCCCTCTTACTCGATTTTTTGGTCAGTTTTGCAAACTGGAAGTTATCGCCTAATCTTTTAAATTAGTTAAATCCTCTAAGTACATTTCTGTATAACCGCACTCTGGGCAGACTGCAACTTTTACATCATCTATAATTGTTGCCTTTTGCTTTTCATCTACACGAACAACAATCCCATAGCCACCACTGGAATGATGACAATTAACGCATTGGCATGTGCAGATTCTGTACTGATACCGGTGCAAGCTGCGTATCTTCCGGTCAAAGGCCTACAGCAGCTGATCAAGACAATAGGAAGAGTAAAGAAGCAGCTGAATCCAAAGCTCAAGATTGAAGGAATTCTTCTAACTATGGTTGATAACAGAACTAATTATGCCAGGGATATTTCACTGATGGTATATGATACTTATTCGGCATCAATCAAGGTATTTGGAACAGAGATACCGATGTCAGTCAGGGCATCAGATGTAAGTGTGGAGGGTGGAAGCACTTCCGGGAAGTATGGCAATGGTACTGGAAAATCTACATTTGTTAATTTGCTGACAGGATTTGCTGATATTAATATTTTTGGTAGTCACATTGAATGATGTTGGCAGGAATGCTTTCGAAAGCTCCGGCTCCATATATGAAGAATTCGCATAGGAAGTAGCCGTCTGCAACAAAAATGATATCGATCACACCGCCGAGAAGGACACCGGCGTAACGCATTTTGTTGGATTTACCGATCGCACGGTAAACAAGTCCGGTTGCCGGTGCAATCAGTCCTTTGATAACGAAAGTGATCGTAACATAAATAAAATATCCGTCGATCAGGTCTGCCATACAGGAGCCAAGACCAGCTGCTGCAAATCCGTACCATGGACCTAAGACTACTCCGGAAAGGATGACAATGGCATGTCCGACATGGATGTATCCGCCTGTGCCGGGGGTTGGAATTTTCATGATCATTGTGGTAATACATGCCAAAGCCGCAAATAAAGCGGTTAAAATCAATTTTTTTAAGTTTTCGTTTGTCATAACAAATCCTCTTTTCTGTTTTTTATCAATATAGAGCATGCTTGGACTTTAGAAAAGAACCAAAATTGATAAAAATTACAAGACCAGACTTTAGAGTGGAGAGGCATGAAAATAAGTGGTACAATAAAAAAGCAGCGTTGAATGAGACATAAAGTATGCACAATGGCAGCCATGAAATCCGGTGTGCAGAGTAAGAAAGAAAATGGGATAATTAGGTGGGTATATGAAAGTGTATTTTATCAGATTGATTTTGCGAAGCTCCGTTTGAAAATGATGGAATATGAAAAAGAAAAAGTTTATTTTTTAATCTATACTGTTTGTATATCGGCTAATTATGAAATTGATATGTGGATATTATGAGAAGTTTGTAAATAAAATATGAGCATAAAATGAATCCTAAATAGATTATTTAAGAGACTGTTAAGTAAAAATAGTTCGACTCCATGGACAAAAAGGTGTATAATAAAATAGAACTTCAGTATATTAAGGAAAAAGATATTATAATCTTCCAGCAACTCCGCAATGGCATTATGGGACAGACCATGAATCTTCCGGGTAAGGGAGGCAGCAAGATTTCGGTTGCGGCTTATCGATTGTCGCAGAAGGTTGTCGGATTTAATTAAGAGGATAAAGGGGAATATAAGGGCAATTCGTTTGCAATTACACAAGTGAGGAGAAGAGATTATGGCAAGCATTCGAGAAGTTGCAAAGCTGGCACATGTAGCACCCAGCACGGTATCCAGAGCGTTAAATGGTAGCGGATATGTATCAGAGAAAAGCAAAAACAAAATTAAGAAGGCGGTAGAGGAGCTAGATTATATTCCTAATCAGTGGATCAGAAATCTGTATAAGAAAAGAACGGGTATTATCGGTGTTATGACACCGGATATTATCCATCCGTATTTCTCAACTCTTTGGAATTATCTTGAGGCAGAATTAGATCAATATGGATATAATGTGGTCATTTGTAATACCAGAGGAAATCAGGACAAGGAAAGAGAATATCTTGATACATTGGAACGTAATCTGTTCGATGGACTGATTGTAGGATCTGCGTTTCTTTCTGATGAATATTATATGAATATTGAGAAACCAATTATCTCACTGGATCGGATTATACCGGGAATCCCGCTGGTGACATCGGATCATCATCAGGGAGGAATTTTAGCGGGCGAATTGTTTTTGGAAAAAGGCTGTAAAAAAGTGATGTGCTTTAGTGATCCGACCAGGATGGAACTTGCCTCTGCCGATAGCGCGAGAGCCCTTATCGATGTGATGGAGAAGCATAATAGGGAGGTTATCATTGAATCTTTTCAATGGGAGGAAGTTGTAAACTATCAATTGTGTATGAAACGTACCAGAACATTGTTGGATCAATATCCGGACGTTGATGGAATTATGGCTTTGGACTTGTGTGCAGCCGCCTTCCTCAAGACAGAAAAAAACAAAAAAATATTGGCTTATGATGGAACTTATGCCACGGACTTCAATTACCATTCGATTGATTCAATTGTACAGGATGCGAAGAAGGTTGCAAAGGAAAGTGTGAATATGCTTATTAAATTGATCAATGATCAACCGCTTAAGAAAAGGGAAGTATTGGTTCCTGTAAAATATAAAAAGGGCGATACTTTGTAGAATGGAGAGCATTGGCACAAAGGAGTGTGTGAAACTTTTTCTGTAAATAGCTAATAACAGCAAGGTCTTCTATGGTAAAATATAAATCATAGGAGGCCTTTTATTATGGCAAGAAGAGGCTTCCAGCTCAATCATTATCATAGAAGATTATTATTTACAGACTTTTCTTCATAGTCTCCTTTTTCTAGTGATTTTTAATAAAAAATCAAGATGATTTTTGGATATAGTAACGAATCTGTGAATAAACTGCATTTTTATGTTGCAATATAGTTATGCATAGTGTATATTACAGATATGGAACAGTTCCACAAATAATGTGGACAGTTCCGTGGCACAAAACGAGGCATCCATAGATGAAAAATTTTTTTTAATCAAATATGGAACAGTTTCACAAAAAGGAGGAATATATATGAAAGTAAAGAAGTTAGTAGCAGTTGGAATGACAGTGCTAATGCTTGGGGGATTATTTGTGGGATGCGGAAATTCTGCAGATACCTCGACAGGAGCAAACAGTGGAAAAAATGTAAAGATTACAATTTTCCAGAGTAAGATTGAGGCAAATGAAGGATACAAGAAATTAATTGCAGCATATGAAAAGGATCATCCAAATGTAGAAATTAATCTTGAAGCTGTCACAGGAAATGATTTTGGCGCATCAATGAAAGCAAAGATGCAGTCGGATCCACCAACAATCTTTTCTGTAGGTGGTTTTTCGGACATGAAAGATTACGGAGATGTTATTGAAGATGTTTCTGATCTGGATATTATGCAGCACGCATTAGAAGGAACAACGGATACTTTTACAAAAGACGGAAAAGTATATGCCATTCCGTTATACATGGAAGGTTATGGATTCGTTATTAATAAGCAGATGTTTGAGGATGCTGGAGTTTCTGTAGATTCTATGATGAATTTCGAAGGCATGAAGGCCGGTTTTGATACTTTGAAAGAGAAAATCGATAATGGTGAGATGAAGGATAAATATCCGAATCTGGAAGCTGTTATGGAATACCCGACAAAGGAGTTATGGATTGCAGGAGACCATGACGCTAATGTTGCTTTAACACATGACTTTAAGACTCCGAATGAAGCATATGCGGCAGATTCGCTTCCGGGAACCGGCTTTGAAGACTATAAGAAAATGGTTGATTTTCAGGCCAGTTATACAACCAATGCCAACAATACGGCAAATCTTAATTCTGTAGACTACACAACATCATTAGAGGGTGGACTTGCCATTGAACGTGTTGCATGTATCAAGCAGGGAAACTGGGTAGCTCCAGCAGTAGAGACAACGGATCCGGAAGTCCTTCAAAAATTGGATATGTTACCATATTCTGTTCCGGGATATTCAGATGGCAAGTATTTTGTAGGTGTATCAGGATATTGGGCAATTCATAGCAAGGCAACCGATGCGCAGAAAGCTGCTGCAAAAGACTTCATCAATTGGATGTTCACCGATTCGGAAGCACAGAAAATTGTTGTGAATGATTGTAAGTTTATTCCTCCATATGATAATTTTGATGGAATAAAAGCATCCGATCCACTTTCACAGAGAATTATGGATGCAAATAATTCCGGAAATACCATGAACGGATGGGTATACAGTGGAGCTCCAAATACATGGGGTCAGCAGGTGGCTGGTGTAGAAGTACAGAAATATCTTGCCGGAGAAGCTGATTGGGATGAGGTTACAAAGACCTGTATCGAGCAGTGGAGTAAGTTAAGAAAACAACAGAACAACTAGTAAGAGTTAAAGAGGGTTCCGGGATAGAGCTTCTATCCCGGAAATTCAAATAAAGGTAAAATCCTTTGTTTGGAAAGGACGGATAGAAGAAGTATGAGAAAAAGTAAATTACGGTTTTGGGGCTTTTTGGCACCGTCATTAATTGCATTTTGTATTGTTGTAATCATACCTACATGTATTGGATTTTTCTATTCCCTTACAAACTGGAATGGAATTGTAGGTTCGGACGTTAAGTTTGTAGGTTTTCAAAATTTTATTGACATTTTTACGAGAGATGACTCATTTGTACATGCTTTTTTATTTACTGCGCTTTTTTCGGTGTGCGCAGTTGTATTGGTAAACCTTGTTGGCTTTGCTCTGGCGTTGTTAGTGACACAGAAATTTAGAGGAGCAACGCTGTTACGTGGAATTTTCTTTATGCCAAATATGATAGGCGGATTATTGCTTGGATTTACTTGGCAGTTTATTTTTATATCGATTTTTGAAGCTTTTTCAAAAAAGACGGGAATTGCAGCCTTTAGCGGATGGCTGTCGAATCCGGAAACCGGATTTATAGGATTGTTGATTTTGACTGTGTGGCAGATGTCGGGATATATGATGATCGTATATATTGCGCAGATTCAGCAGATACCGGAATCGGTTAAGGAGGCAGCAAGAATTGATGGAGCAAACTCATGGCAGCTCATGAGATATATCATCCTTCCGTTGATGATGCCTGCGTTTACAATCGGATTATTCTTATCTATTTCGAGTTCATTTAAAATGTTTGATCAAAATTTAGCTTTGACACAAGGTGGACCATACAAATCAACAGAAATGATTGCGTTAAACATTTACAATTCTGCCTTTGGAGCAAATGAATTTGGTTTTGCACAGGCAAAGGCAATCGTTTTTCTGATTATTGTGGCAGGAATCGGAGTTACGCAGTTGGTTATAACAAAGCGCAAGGAGGTTGAAATGTAATGAAGAAAAAAATCGCTTATGGAGTAACAGGACTTATTCTTGGATGCATTTTTTTGTTTCCGATTTATATTTTGATTATGAATTCGTTTAAGACGACCAAGGGGATTTTTACAGATGTGTTGGGATTTCCGGCGAAAGGAACATTCACACTTGAAAACTATAAGAATGCGTTTCAAGAACTGGATTACATAAGATCTTTTATGAATTCGCTGCTTATCACGGTAGTGACAGCGGTTCTGGTGCTGTTGATATCGGCTATGGCGGCCTGGGTACTTGTACGTTATAAAACCAAAGCAAGTAAGATTATTTTTTTGATATTTGCCGGTTCTATGTTGATTCCATTTCAGTGTGTCATGCTTCCATTGGTTGGATTTGCAAGCAAAATCGGTTTGCTGTCTCGTGGTGGCTTGATCTTTATGTATATGGGCTTTCAAACAAGTATGGCAATCATAATGTTTCATGGGTTCATAAAAAATATTCCGGAGGAATTGGAGGAAGCCGCTACAATTGATGGGTGTGGTTCCATACGTCTGTTTATTTCGATCGTGCTTCCTTTGATGAGAACGATTATAGTCACGGTTGCAGTTATTAATGTTATGGGAACATGGAATGACTTCTTATTACCATCGCTGATTATTAATAAACAGGGCTTACAGACGTTGCCTTTAAAAACATATCTGTTCTTTGGACAATTTGCAAAACGTTGGGATTTGGCTTCTGCCGGATTGGTTATGTGCATGGCTCCTATTATTATCTTTTATTTGTTTAGTCAAAAATACATTGTAAAAGGTATTACAGAAGGGGCAATAAAGTAAGGTGAGGAATTTGTGAATGAAAAACAATTGGTGGAAAGAGTCCGTAGTGTATCAGATTTATCCGCAAAGTTTTATGGATAGCAACGGAGATGGAATCGGAGATTTTAACGGAATTATCCGGAAACTTGATTATCTCCAAAATCTAGGCGTAGATGTATTATGGATATGCCCGATGTACGCTTCTCCACTTGTGGATAATGGATATGATATATCGGATTATTACAAGGTAAATCCAATCTTTGGAACAAACGAGGATATGGAGCATTTAATAGAGGAGGCTCAAAAAAGAAATATTAAAATCATATTGGATCTGGTGGTCAATCATTGCTCGGATCAGCATGAATGGTTCCAGAAGGCAATGAAGGATCCTAATTGTGAGGAAGCGTCTTATTTTTACTTCCGAACAACGGAGAATGATAAAGAACCGAATAACTGGCGATCCAATTTTGGCGGATCCGTATGGTCGAGATTACCGGATGGCAGATGGTATTATCATACGTTTGCGAAGGAACAGCCGGATCTGAACTGGGAATGCAAAGAGCTGCGTCAAAAAATTTATGAGATGATAAACTGGTGGTTGGATAAAGGAATCGCCGGTTTTCGTATCGATGCAATTACCTTTATCAAAAAAGACTTAAGTTTTGCCAGTCGTCCTACGAATGATGGGGAACTATATCCGGTTGAAAAACTTACGGATTATAAGGGAATCGGAACATTCCTTGATGAGATGAAAGAGCAGTGCTTTGATAAATATAACTGTATGACAGTTGCCGAAGCACCGGGGGTTGACGATGCTGCTTTTGAACGGTATGCCGGAAAGAATGGTTACTTTTCCATGATTTTCGATTTTGGATGGGAAAATATGGAAGGGGAAAATGATAAATCAAGCATTCATGCGGTAGAACGGTGGAAGAAAAAAATGTTTACACATGTAGCGCATAATAGCGGAATCGGTTGGAGTGCTATCTTTTTAGAAAATCATGATCAGTCCAGATGCCTGAACAAATTTCTGGAAAGAGAAAATATTAGTTTCTATAGTGCATCGGCACTGGCGAGTATCTATTTCTTTTTATATGGAACGCCTTTTATATATCAGGGACAGGAAATTGGTATGACCAATGTTAAGTGGAAGAATATTAATGATATGGATGATATAAGGGCGAAAAGAACCTATGAGGAAGCGGTCGGACAAGGCAAGGATCCGGATGAAGTACTTGCATACTTTTCAGAGTTAGGAAGAGATAATGCAAGAACGCCGATGCAGTGGGATGACTCGGAAAATGGAGGATTTACGTGTGGAAAGCCATGGATTAAATGCAATGATAATTATAGAACAATCAATGCACAGAGTCAGGTGAATGATCCGGATTCATTATACAATTATTATAAGCGTTTGATTCAGTGTTACCATGACCATGCAGATATTGTGAGACAGGCGGAGTTTCGCCCGATGTACGAAGAATATCCGGGATTATTTGCATATGAAAGAGAAGTAAACGGCAAAGGTTTATTGGTAATCGTGAATTTTACAAATGAAAAGCTGATGTTTCAAAAAATTGATCAAAAATGTGAATTGTGCAATTATCATGAAACGGAGTCCGAATGGTTGCAACCATATGAGGCGAGAATATACAGCAAATAAAAAAATTCTATGTGTAAAAGAAAACATTTTGGCGTTAAATGAAATTGGACTGTCAGTCGATTAAACTTTTTATAAATACAGACCTCTCAGATACTGAAAAGTGTAATGGGAGGTCTTGTTTTTATTGTTTAAAATTCATTTTAGGTAGCCATACAGCAGCGAAATTGCCTGATGCATTACATGAATGCTTGTGCTACAACGCAGCTACGTAAGAAAAGTGAATAGAAATCTTCAGGGCAGGGTCAGATTCCCTACTGGTGGTATAGCCCACGAGCCGTTAGGCATGATTCGGTGAGATTCCGATAAGGAGAACCTCTTCGCAGAGATTCTCCTTGATTTTAAACGGTAGGTTTTGTAGGTCTTACTGTAAGCTGTAAACCGAGATGCTGAAAAATATTAAGCAGTGTTCCGAGATTCGGGGTTGTTTTGCAGGATTCGATCCGTGCTACGGATGATTGTGGAATACCACACATAGCAGCAAGCTCTCTCTGGCTAAGTCCAAGAGAAGTACGCTGTTCCACCATGGCACTTACGATGGAGGAAATATTTTCAACTTCATCGATGTCTTTTCCAATTTCAGGATCAACGGTTCTTACATGTTCCTTATAGTCATTCCAGGTTTTCATAATCATTCAGCCTCCTTTCGGGCAAGGTAATCATCACGTTCAGCCTTTGCCCGTTCAATTTCGCGCTTGGGAGTTTTTTGAGTTTTCTTGCGGAATTGATGCAAAAGCACAAAGGAATCATTTTGGAAATAAAAATATAAAACACGGTTATTGCCTGGGCGAAGCTCCCAGATATCATCATCAAGGTGTTTTGTGATATTTTCATTAAGCCGTGTACCATTATCTTCGAGGAGCTGGATGTACAAACTTATCTGCTTGTATTGAATACGGGCATCTTTGTTTGTAGCTGCTTTGACTCGAAGAGATTCAAGAAATTCCCAAAGCTCTGATCTGCCATTGGAATCTTCGTAAAATTCAATGTTGTACATTAGTATATGTTCTCCAAGTGGAAATATTTATTTTATATACATGATAGCATTTATGCTATCAAAAAGCAAATAAAAAATGAAAGAAGGAAACAAAATTTGAGTGAAAAAAATATAAAATTAGTAATTGCCGAGAAACCTTCGGTGGCGCAGTACATCGCAAAGGTAATCGGTGCAGATAAGAGAGAGGACGGATACCTGGAGGGCAAAGGCTGTAAGTCAAAGAAGACCGGAAAGACCTATGATACAACAGCAGCAAATGCTTAGTCGCAGAGACTGTTAGTAATTAGTAGCCAAGAAGCAAAAGAAAAATTGTCTAAAGGAGTAAATTATCATGGCGCCCCGTTGGCTATCATTGTATGTGGGGATCATTCAGATGTTTTTGTGCGTCCGTTTGATAAAAAGGATATGGTAAGTGTTGATGCAACAATAGTTGCGGATCATATAGTATTAGAAGCAGAGGATTTAGGACTTAGTTCTTGTTGGCTTACATATTTTGATCCTGAGATTATCAGAAATGAGTTTAATATTCCAAGTAACCTTGAACCAATAGCAATTATTGCGGTGGGATATGCTGACACAGAAAAGGCATCACCAGACAGACATTCAAAGGATAGAAAAGCGCTTGAAAGCCTTGTTTGTTACGAAACTTTTTAAGCATATTAAGAAATAAAAGAGATTGTGTTTAAAGATGGAAAACTTGTCTGAGACGCAGCGAAGTAAATAAAATGAATAATATAGGAAGTCAGTAGTGCGAGAATAAACTGCTGGCTTCTTTTTTGATAGATACAGTCACTCCCAGAGAGTGTGCAGGATAGTAAAGTAATAATATCAATATGACGATATAGAAAATACGAGGAAGCATTGTATTTCAAAGAGTTTGAGATACAGTGCTTTTGTGTATTAACAGGGGTAAATGGTTTAATGCTTTTTTTTAATCGTATTTCGTGTTAAAAAATCGTATTTGGTGGAGAAATACCGTAATATTTTGTTTCATGTGATATCTTTTATAGGTGAGATTTGAAACAGAATAAAGATTGAGCCGATATATAAATGAGAAAGAAGGTGAGTGCTATGCTGGAAATTGTTGTCTGTGATGACGATATAGCAGATCTTGAGTGTGCAGTGACTATGCTGCATAAGATTTTTACAAGTCAAAAGATTGCTTATCATATAGAGCAATTTGTGTCTGCAAATCAAATGCTTGAAAATATCAGCAACATTGATATCGGAATTTTAGATATTTCGATGGAAGAACTGAATGGTATTAAACTGGGGAGAACATTGAAAGAAAAATTTCCGGATGTGAAATTAGTGTATATTACGAGTTATGAAGAATATTGTATGCAGGTCATTAACGAAGTTCATGCATTTTCATTTCTATGTAAACCATTGGAATATGATAAATTGGAAACGCAGATGTTGGAACTGCTGGATCAACTGCCGGATACCGGAGCAGAAAAGGATTTTTATAAAGTGACGGACAGCAAGGGGAAAGAGTATCTGTCGATCAGATTGAAGCTCAGGGACATTTTATATTTTGAATACATAAAGAGGTCTAGAAAAGTACTGATAGCGTTGTCTGATATCACATATGAGTATGACTGCATTTTTGAAAAACTGGTTGAAGAACTGCAGCCCTATGATTTTGTTGTGAATTGCAGAGGAAATCTGGTTAATTTAAGGCATATTGAAAAAATAAAAGGCTTTACCATTTATCTGGACAATGGAAAAGAAATCCAGATTGCGCAAAAGAGAAGCAGCGATTTTAGAGAAGAAGTAAATAAATTTTTGCAGAAAAATTCATAGGAGAAACGATGAATACGATTTTACTGATATTATGTAATGCTCTTTCCTGTTTTATCATAAGTACCATACTGTTCCAGTTTATGAATGGAAAGTATAAAAGAAGCAGTCAAAATAGATATGTATATATTGTGGTTGAGACTGTCACAGTGATTTTTACAACCTGTATCAATATGTTCAATCATTCCATATTAAATTTGGTGGTCTGGGGCGTGTTGACGGGGATAATAGCATATGCTCTGTATTATGAGGATATGGATAAACCGTTAAGACGTATCATTGAATGTGAGGCATTGGTATTTTGCATGTCTGTCTGTGAATCATTAGGAGTGATTCTTTTACAATGTATTTTGCAGGCAGCAGATATAAAAAATGTGAATGAAACGATGCTTTACTGCCTTGAGGTAACATTTTCAAAAGTAATACTTATTTTTTTGTATTATACATTCATAAACAGGTTTGTGAAAAAGAGCGATATTCCTTATGCAAAGACAAGGTACATCATGTATGGAATTATACTCCTATACAATCTGATTAACATGGGTGTAATTGTAGAGAATTTTAAAAATGGAGAAGAAAATTATTTATGTGCAGTCAATATGGGGTGTATTGTTCTGGCAGATCTATACCTTTTATATTTTGTTAAAATGGCAGATGAAAAGAACTATTATGAAAAGCAGCTCATCGCTTTAGAGCAACAGGCAAAGGTACAATACGAATACTATTTGACGCAGACAAAAAAATATGATCAAACCGTCCACATATTACATGATGTAAATAAGCATATTAAAGCAATCGAAGGGTTATATGGTGCAGAGCAGGAAAAAACGGCAGGAGAATATGCAACAAAGATCAGAGAGTTGTTGAAGCTGCTCATTCCGGTTCAATACACAGAAAATCCGATCTTGAATATACTTCTTACTGATAAAGAATCTGTTATGAGAGAAAAGGGGATTTCAGTAACAATAAAGATAGATAATGTGAATCTGAATTTCCTTGCACCAATCGACATTACAACTATTTTTGGAAATTTATTAGATAATGCGATTGAGGCAGCAGAGAAGCTGGAAGGAGAGAAATATATTTCGATTAAGATTGGCTCATACCATAAAATGATAGTTGCCAGCATCGAAAATAACTGCGGGGAAGTAAAGTGGAAAAATGGTTTTCCGGTATCAGCGAAAGGAAAAGGCGGTGGAATAGGACTGCTGAATGTTCAGAGCAGTGTAAAAAAATATGATGGAAATTTAATATTGAAAAGTGATGGAAATAAATTTATTGCTGAGTTATTCCTCAATTCATAAAAAGAGCATTCGTGCTCTTTTTTGGTAAAAAGTCTTACTTCGTGCAAAAAAATCGTACTTGGTGCAGAAAAGGTAAAATATTAGAAGTGGGTTGTCGATAGAAAAAGAAAAATAAAGCGGATGATAGATATAAAAAATTTAATGATGGGAGGTTTCGATTATGTCAAGAATTACGGACTACGGTTTTTTATTTCAAACGACATTTGGAACATCAAAAACAAATTTAATCAACAATATTCAGTTGTCCCAAATGAATAGCAGTTCTGTACAGAAACAATTAAAAGCAGCAGGGATCGACACAAACAGTAAAAAGTATAAAGCAGCACTGAGTGAGATGATGAAAAATGGAAACGGTGCAATGTTTACAAATGTTCAGGCAATTAAGAACCTGATGAGCCAGTATGACAAAAATGGAGACTGGATTGATCCGAATACCGGATTAACAGGACTTGCTGTAACGGATGAGAACAGAAACAGTTATAAACATATCATTTCTATTCCAGAGAGCAGCCGGGAAGAAATGTTTGAACTGGCAAAGAAAGAATTCTTAAATGAAAATGGTACTTTAAATGGTGATACTACCAAAAGGGAGAGTGTATATAACAATTTATACAGAAAAATGGATAAGGATGACCGCTTATCAGCAGGCTGGACAATGGAACAATATGAACATCAATACAGACAGGCATTTGCAGAAGCTGCAAAAGTCGCAGATCCTACATGGAGAGCTGGTAAACCAATACCGGCTGGCGCATTGGATGGTATTACAAGGGAGTCGGCGGAAAGTGGCAGGAAGTCAGTAGATATAAAGTTATAGATAGATTTATTTGTGAGCCACGAGGTGAAACTAAGATAATGGGTTTTAAGGAGGAAAAATAGGATATGAAAATATCTAATTACATGAATAATACGAATTCAATAATGGAAAAAAATACTGATAAAGTACAGAAAGGAAATAGTCAGACAAACGAAAAACATACAGTGGGGCAATCAGTGAAGCTTTCGATTTCTAATGAGGGATTGGAGTATTATCGTAATCGTATACAGCAGAGTGGACAGGAAAAATATGATGATGTGGTTCAAAGAAAGGAACTGTTAGCGAGTAAAAAAATCAGTGATATTGATTATAGTTATGAAATTCAAAAGAAGGCAGCACAGCAGAATCAAAATGTTGATACAGGAAAAAGTGCCTTAAATATTACTGACAAGGCAAATAATTATGTTAAAGCATACGCAGAATTATATGATGAAATTGTGAAGGGCTATGAAAATGGAACCAGAGAAATATATGTAGCTGATGAAAATGGACCTCGTAAGCTTACAAAGGATGAAGAGTTAAGCAATTTAGATGCTGCATATAAAAAAACAGTGGATGACTTTGTGACAATGGAGACAACCAATCAGCATGCCCGTGGAATTATTGGTGAAGAAATGAATAAAATTTCAAAAATTACCACAAGGTCAACTTTGGCATCGGCTTACATTGAGGAGCAAAAAACCAGGGGAAAGGACGAAATCCCAGAAAATTTAACTGAGAAAATGTATGGTGCAATTACCTCATTTAAGGAGAAATATACAATGATTCAGCCTAATAGAGAGCAGTTATTGATGAGCATTAAGATTTGATGATGTTAGTACTATGATTTACAAATAAAAATAGTAATTACATATCATATTGAGGCTGAGAGAAATTAAATATCCAAGTCGTTCAATATAATAGAAATTATTTTAAGTTTCAATAA
>OGFY01000301.1_pt1 | contig 50526 bp, 49 predicted proteins | sample 1570951 | NCBI WGS metagenome assembly OGFY01 (sample SAMEA2581942, study PRJEB24529) | metagenome | biome: Human gut stool | place: China | collected 2011
CGGCTGGCAAGACTGACGAAAGTGCTAAGACACCAGCGTCAAGCAAGGTCGCCGAGAACGTCACGCCGGCACCGGCAAAACAGGTTAAGAACTTGCGGACGTATGTGTACGTAATGTTTCAGATGCAGGAGACCGGTTTGCAGATCGTCTCAGAGGCGGTATATGGGGAACAGGCGGCATCGATGCAGTCTGTGAAGCCGAGTCAGGAATCGGACGTGAAGGACTTGTTTTATATGCAGCTCTCCGATGGAAAGCTGTACTATATTTGGGACAGCGATGCAACAAAGTTCCTGGCAAAGAAATTATCGTCTGATGAATTGAATCAGCATAGAAGGGCGTCACAGGGAACAGAGGAAGCGGGCGTCAGCAAGACAGAGACTTTGGAAGATGCCGATGGCAACGAGTGTATGCGCGTGCAGACGACCACTGACACGACCGGAAGTCCGGAAATCGGTCAGATCATGATGTCCCAAAACAAGAAAAAGATGAACGAGGTCAAGGGATATTTTTGCGAGTTGAAGTGGGTGCCGCAATCTGATGCTTCGACCGGACGATATGCAGTATTGATCTATAATGGCACCAAAGCACAGACATTTGTGCTGTATGATGTTGATAAAGCTACGGAACTGTACCGGCAGGAAGACGGTAATGATATTCTCAGCAGTATCTTTGCCAAATATAATGACACACAGATTCAGTTTAAAAGTGGAGCAATTGCGGTGTACAAGCTCGCGGAACAAAATGGGAGCAGGCTAACGATTGATTTTGCGGCAGAAGCAGAAGATGGCGTAGATGTGAGTGGAAGTTATGTTTATGATATGGATAGTGAACAGATTTCCAATCTGCAGTATAACCAGTCGAATGATGATACGCAGACCAAGAATTCGTCAAACGGGAATGCCGGGACAGACAGCGATTCTTCTTCCTCAAATAAGGGAACAGACAGCAGCTCGAAACGTAAGAACACAACAACGCCACAGCCTGTTCCAACAATAAATAGCAATTTGGGGGATTATTTGGATCCGTGATGGTCTTGGACAAGCAATGTTCCAAATTTACGAAGTCTGGTTCGATCGTATCTTTTCTTGACGGTATTTTCGTAGAGTGCTATTCTTATAAGAGCAGAAAGTTCGTGGCAGCCGGCTTTATGAATAAAGGCAGCTGCAGAAATATGAGAAGAGGAGGGAAAGTATGATCGTAGATAGAAATCGTTTTGGGGATTCGGAGATAAAGAGCTGTAAACAGTGTGGACGCAGATTACATCCTAAATATAATAAAGATATATGTCCGGCGTGCATGGAAATGAATCTGTTTAATGAAGTGAAAGATTATATTCGTAAAAATGATGTGAATGAATCTCAAGTGGCTGATCATTTTGGCATTTCCAATGCGAAGGTACGCGCATGGATCCGTGACGGTCGTATTCAGTACAAAAATACAGATGGAAAAACAGTGTCGCAGGTGTATTGTCAGATCTGCGGTAAGCCGTTGGATTTCGGGAATCTATGTTCTGAATGTCGTCATTTGCAGGGATTGGAAGTTGTTGCAAAGCGTTATGGAGAAGAGGCAGGACAGATGCGTTTCATCAACAAAGACAGGACGTAAAATTACAGCAATAATTATAGAATGTTGCAGTAAAATTTCCAACAATCGGAAAAAAATATATTAGTAGAGGTAGAATTTTCCAGGAAGATTCGCCTCTTTTTTTATGATATGCTTTTTTGGGAGTCAAAGTATGTTGGGAGTCAAAGTATGTACAACGTGAAAAAGGAGGGAAATATGCAGCAAGTAAGAATTAAGTTGCAAAATATTTCGAAGTATTATTATTCCGAAACAGCAGTGACACAGGCATTGCAGGGTATCAATCTGGAGTTTCGCATGGGAGAATTTGTTGCGATCACAGGGGAAAGCGGCAGCGGAAAGTCAACATTGCTTAGGATCATTAGCGGTATGGATACGTTTGATGATGGGGAGCTTTATGTGGATGGACAGCCGACATTTCAGTATGATGAAGATGACTGGGAAGAATATCGTCGTACTAAGATCGGCTTTGTTTTTCAAGATTATAGTTTGATCGGTCATTATACCGCCAAAGAAAATATCGTCAGTGCGCTTTTGATCATGGGAGTGCCTGAGAAAGAAGCTGGAGACAAGGCAATTCATTATTTGGAACGGGTAGGCCTGAGTGCACAGAGAGACCAGCGTGCGTCTAAGTTGTCCAGTGGTCAAAAGCAGAGATTGTCGATTGCTCGTGCGTTGGCAAAGGATACGGATATTATTGTGGCGGATGAGCCAACCGGTAACTTGGACAGTGAAACCGGAGCGCAGATCGTGAAATTGCTTCGAGATCTTTCGCAAGACCATTTGGTTATAATGGTAACTCACAATTATGAACAGGTAGAAAAATATGTTACCAGAAAAGTGCGATTGCATGATGGATCATTGATCTTGGACGTGTTCGAAAATATGGACACGGATCAGAAGTCAGAAGTGTCCGGAAATACGGATACAGATCGGAAGTCAGAAGTATCCGAAAATATGGACACAGAGCAGAAACCGGAGATGTCCGAGAATGTGGACAACAACGAGAAAACGTCAGCCGGTAAAAAGTCTGAAAGCAATGAGGAACGACTTCGCGATCATACCATAGGGCGGATCTTTGTGCGAATGAATGCAGTGAGACAGCCGGAAAAAATCGCATTGTTTATGGGCTTTTTCTTAGCTGCTGCTATCGTATCGTTTTTATTTATCGGGCAGTTGCTAATGAATGCAGATGATATTTACACCAAAGAGTATTCAGCAACATCCTTTGCGCGCAAGGACGATAAGCGCATTTCACTTAGACGCAAAGATCAAAAGTTTATGACGAAAAAAGATATTGACCGACTCACCAAAATGAAGCACGTCGTTTCGGTGGATCAGTACGATATTGTGAATGATATCAATTATTATTTTGAGGAAGGAAAAGATTATAGACAGGAGTACGGCTATAATAGGATGAGTACGAGCAATGAAGGGTGGCTGTATGACTCACAGAACGTTGAATATGTCAAGAAAGATCAATACATGCGATCGTCTTCCTGCTTAAAGAAATCGGATCTCGCAAAGGGCAGTCTGCCAAAGAAGATCGATGAAGTTGTACTGTACGATCGGGGAAAATATAAGGTTGGTGATACGATTACATTTTTCTATACAAGTGATGTGCTTTGGTCATCAACAGAGAATTATATACAGCGGAAGATGAGAGTAAGCGGACTGTTAAAAAATAAGGATAAACAGGTGTACTTTTCGCCGGAGATATGTACAATGCTGCAAAGTACCGTAACCGGTGGCAAAGTATTCTATGAATATGCCTATAATCAAAAACTCGGCAAATATCAGGGACAGGCAGCATTGTGGCCGATTGTTGGCGATATCGTGAAGAAGGATAACGAACTTTGTGTATCAGGTGCATATGAAGCAGCGGTGTATCGGGCAGAAGATAATGACTTGACTCTTTTAGGTCAGTCCGGTTTATTGCATATTGATCAGTATGACAAGGATATGAAAAGCAAGGATGTCAAACAGATCGAGAATGTAGAAACCGGTGAGAAGATAAATGGCTGTGGGGCAAATTTTGCAGAGGTTTCTCAGGATATTTATGAGAAGTATTATCGCACCGACAGCAGGCAGGCATCGGTATATATTACAAGTTATGCCAAAATGGATCATGTGTTAAAGGCATTGGATAAAGCCGGGTATGAGGCTGTGAGTACACTGCGTTTTGGCGCAGATAAATACGATTCAGATCTGGTACAGGAACGTTTAAGGACGATCGGCATTGCAGTGGCAATACTATTAGTGATGATGGCTGCTGAGATATTGATCTTACGTTCTATATTTAAGATTCAGATCAAAGACCAGAAAATCTTAAAATTCATGGGTATGTCCACAAAATTGATCGGCAAGATCAATTATATGGAGATGCGTCGATACAGTATTACTGCTATTATCGTGGTCGCGGTAGTGATGAATGTAGTTGGAATCTTTGTGCCGGCGCTGCGTGCTATGCTCTACTATTATGAATGGCCCGGGTACCTAGCGTACTTTATGTACAATTATGTGGCTGCGATGGTGATGGTAGCAGCGTTTAATCATTTGTTAAAAGGGAAGGTGAGCGAATGATCAAGATAGAACATTTACAGAAATATTTTAACCGCGGTAAACGAAGTGAGATTCATGTATTGAATGATATTACATTGGAGCTGCCACAGACAGGTTTGGTATGTATTTTGGGGGAAAGTGGTTCCGGAAAAACCACGTTATTAAATACCGTTGGTGGATTGGATGTGTTTCAGGGAGGAACACTTACCGTAGACGAAACGATATTAAAGAAGTACGAGCCAAAGAAAATTGAGCATTTGCGTTGTGAAAAATTTGGCTATATTTTCCAAAATTATTATTTGCTGCAGGATTACACGGTTGCTTATAATGTAAAGCTTGCACTTAGTCATTATGATCTGACGGATGAGGAAAAAGATGAGAGAGTATCGTATGTATTGGAGCAGCTTGGTATAGGCCGTTACAAAAAGAAGCTGGTATCCAAATTGTCGGGTGGACAGCAGCAGAGGGTATCTATTGCCCGGGCACTTGTGAAATCACCGCAGATCATATTGGCAGATGAGCCGACCGGCAATCTGGACGAGGAAAATACAATACGTACAATGAGTATATTGCGTGCGATTTCCAAGGAATGTCTGGTTATTTTAGTATCGCACGAGCGCCGTATTGCTGAGTTTTTTGCGGATCGTATTCTAGAGATCAAGGATGGAGAGATTACTAAAGATTACGATAATCATTCCGGCAGCAGTTATGAACGATCGGACGATGGTAATATTTATTTGCCGGAGCTCACATGTCAGGCCATGCAAAGCGATGAAAATGAAATTGAAGTGTACCAAAATGCGGACAGTAAAGAGGAACCTATTCGATTAAAAATGGCATGGAAAAGTGGGAAACTTTATATTCGGAGTGACATGGCAAGTGATGTGATCTTTGCGGGGGAAGAAGCCGGATGTGAAATCTTTGATGAGCCAAGACCAAAACTGGAGATGGAAGATGTTGAGAACTTCTCATATGAATTATCTCCATTGGAAATGAGTAAAAAATCCGGGTTGTCCTGGAAAGCAACCTGGCGAATGACACTAGAAAATTTGAAGTTGTTGGGGAAAAAGCAGGCATTTATCGTTGTCATCCTTTTAATAACAGCAATCATGCTTTCGCTGACGATATCGGACTTGATCACAGCAGTTACGGTGCATCGGGAAGAGATTGTGAAGGATGATTCACATTATGTACAGGTGGAGATGAAACTGGCTTCTCCGGCAGAAGAATATGCCGTTGGTGATACCATGCAGGAGTGTTATAATAAGGTGCTTTCGAAAGGGAAACGTAAGGATATGATGTTTTACGATGCAGCGCGTGACCTGGTGATACAGGCAGATACGTTATATCAGATGCGGGGGAGCAGCCAGGTGATCCGCGACTTTTCCTATGTGGACATATCGAAAGTTACGAAGAAAGATCTGTTATATGGACGGCTTCCAAAGAAATCGGATGAGATTGTTATCGATAAGCTGGTTGCGGATCGTTTCTTGAAAAGTGACACGGCTATTTCCGGTCAATATGCGTCCGCAAAGGAGTTGTTAGGAGAGACACTTTCTATTAACTCATTCAGCAAAGATCTGACGGTAGTTGGCATTAGTGGCAACAACGAGGCGTCCATTTACTGCAGTCAATCAAAGCTGCTAGGAATGGTTGCGAGTTCCTATTCGGTCATGTCATTATCAGAGCTGCAGAAGATGTATCCGGGTAAGTACGATAATGTAACCTTGCAGGATGATCAGGTGCTGGTTCCGCAGTCAAAATATGATCAGATCAAAAGTTATCAGGAATTTCAGGGAAACCAGAAAGAATATCCGGTGCAACAGCTTGGTAACAGTTCCGTGTTTTACGAAGAGGAACCGGTTAGTAATGCAGGAGAAAATTACATTGTAGTGGGTGGATTTGACAATTCCTGTGATGTTGATTATGTTTTGACAGATGCCGCCGGTAAGCAGTTAGCAGACCAGTTGGCAGTGGGAATGCAGAAGATAAAATATTATGTTGATGATTTGGAGCAGCGGGAAGAGCTGGTAAAGCAATTGCAAAGTGAACTGAAACCGTATCAAAAAATGTTTCGGGTCAAAGTGACGATTCCGGCAGAGCAACAAGTGAAAGCCTATCGGAACAAAATGAAAGACAAGACGAGAAGCAAAGCATTGTTTGCAATGATTGCTGTCATCTTGTCTGTGTTGATCATTTATTATACGATCCGCTCCAATGCATCATCGCGAATGGAGGAGTTGACGGTGTATCGCCTGCTTGGAATTTCCAAGGCAAGTATTATCCGTTCTTTTATACTTGAAATGCTGCTGATCAATTGCTATACGACACTTCCCGGGGTTGTGGTCACGACAGGTGTTATGAAGTTCGCCGCATCCGTGCCATCCCTTGGAATGAATCTAAGCTTTCCATGGTGGGGCGCGATAACGTTGATAGCGGCAATCATGCTGGTAAATGCAATTGTAAGCGTTATTCCGGTGCACAACATACTGGCAAAGCCGCCTGCGGAGTTAGCTGTTAAGTAACGGTTTCGCCGTGCGTTCCGGGATCAGTTGCCGGTAACGGTCGGTGAGTTTGTTGGAGCTGCCGCTGGAGTTTCTGTTGGAGCTGCCATTGAGCTGTCCGTTGGAGTATCTGTTGGAGTTCCTGTTGGTACTGCCGTCGGTACAGTGGTTGGAGCTGCCGTTGGCGTCGCAGTTGGTCCTACAGCATTTGAAGGTACAGTTTTCAGCAATTTTGTAAACCGCTTCATTTCTGAGCGTGCCGATTTGCGGATCAAATCGGAATAAGAGAACAACATAAAACCGCCACAACCGTTTTGTGAGCGTAAGTATAGGAGCTGGCGTTTGAGATTAGTGCGGCTTGTGCCCCACTCTGCGTCCGCTCCTAATTTTGCCTCTCGTTTAGAGATGCCGGCGCGGTAACCGCCCAGACCGACATATACTTTTACGGATTTTGCGCGTGGTATCGCGAGCCATTTGTTTGTGGTTTCGCGGAAAGGACAAGTCTTTTGACTGAATGTCCAGTAAATCTGTGGGCAGATATAATCAATATATTTGGAAGAACGCATCCATTTTTTGACATCTGCGTAATAATTATTTTTTGCATATAAATTACGGATATTGCCTGCCGGGCTGATGCCAAATACGCAATTATTATCCAATCTATGTACGATGGTTCGAACACGTTTTAACATGTTGGATACGTTGTTTCTGCGCCAAGTTACGATCGAAACTTTTTTCTTGTGTTTCTTTTTGCAGCGCTTTGCGTATGCTTTGTATTCTTTGTAGTCAAATACCTTTTTGTATTTCGCACCCAGATTCGGATAAAAATAATCGTCAAAATGAATGCCGTCTACAGCATAATCGCGCACGATCTCACGGACACCATTGCAAACAAGATTTTGGACATCTTTGGAAGCCGGGTTAAAGTACAGTTTCCCATCCCATTTTAATACATTGCGACGTTTGGAAGCTTTCTTGGAAACAGCCCATTTTCTGGCAATGGATTTTTTCGGGAGTTTATATACGTTGGTCGTATTGCTGGCAATGCGATAAGGGTTGATCCATGCATGGAAAGCTAAGCCCCGCTTATGTGCCGCGCTGACCGCATAGGAGAGCGGATCGAATCCCGGATGTTTCCCGGCTTTTCCGGATACATAGCGAGACCATGGAAAATAGCTGGACGGATACAAGGCATCGGCAAATGGACGAACATGAACGATCACGGCGTTAAATCCATTTTTTTTGCAGTTATCAAACGTCTTGTTGACGAAATTCTCAAACTGCTTTTTGGTGTAGCGCTTTTCTCCAATATCCTGAAAAGAGATCCATACACCGCGAAATTCACCGGAAGCCGGGGTAAATGTCGTTTTCACAGTTTTTTTTGATCTGGTTGTTTTACCCTGTGCGACTTTGGCAGATCGATCCGTTCGGTCTGTCGGAATGATCTGCGAAACTGCCAGCGCACAGACCAAGATCAGCGCAATGGTCGTAGTGATTGAAGTAACAAACTTTATACCATGAGATGCTTTCGTGGTATGTCTTTTTTGATGAAATGGATTGTGGTAATGCATAATTTCCTCTACACTTTCTTATTTGTTTTGCACAGAAAAGCCGGTGTTTCAGCTTATTTGTACAATGAGATTACAGTGTCAAAAGGTTTGAATCTGGTGTTTGACATCGTAATTACAATGAGTAACTCCTGCGATATTATACTATACAGTATAGTATATAAGAATCTCGTACATATAGTCATTATAAATGTCCGATGAATTTCTTGCAACCGGTCGATCCTTTCAGGAAAATGATTCCCAACAGGGGATTATGGTTGACTTTATGTACGGACGCCATTAAAATTTACGTTATATCTATGTCATAATTGTATCAATACATAGATATCCTGTCAGCGAGGTGAGTTGACAGTAAGCAGGGAAAGAATCGCAGAATGGAGGATTATTATGAAACAGTATAAGAATAAGAAAGCCATGGCATTATTGATGGCAGCAGTATTAGCAGGCAGCGCGTTGTATAATGGGGTGGCAGACGCAGCATCCGCGATCAAGCTAAATAAGAAGACAGCGAAGATCGCAGTAGGAAAGTCTGTCACGTTAAAAGTGCGCGGAACGAAGAAGAAGGTAAAATGGAAATCTTCAAAAAAATCTGTTGCAACGGTCAATGCGAAAGGTAAAGTAACCGGCAAAAAGGCTGGGAAAGCAGTGGTGACTGCTAAAGTAAAAGGGAAAACGCTAAAATGTAAAGTGACCGTCACGAAAAAGCAGGCAGCGAAGAAAAACGCGAAGACAGCGGGCAAAAAGAACACAACTTCAGATATTTCTCTTCAAAAGAAGGTGATTTCTATTGTCAATAAAAACCGCAAGAAAAAAGGGCTTGAAGCATTGACAATGGATGAGAAACTTATGAAAGCGGCACAGGACAGAGCAAAGGAACTTACAAAGTCATTTTCGCATACTCGTCCGAATGGCACATCTTGTTTTACGATTTTTGAAAAGTACAAGATAACACCAACGGCCAGCGGGGAAAATATTGCAGCCGGTCAGAGAAGTGCGGCAGCTGTTATGGATTCTTGGATGAATTCACCGGGGCACAAAGAAAACATCATGAATAACAGGTTTAAGAAGATCGGTGTTGGTCTGGTGATCGTTCCAAACGATATGTATTCTTATTACTGGGTGCAGATGTTCACTGAGTAAGGTGAAATAAGAGAAAAGCAGCTGTTTACTGCCTTGGATGCCAAGGGACAGCGAGCAGCTATTTGCTGACTTGGTCAAAAAAGGGGACAGCATAATGAACTGTATAGACATGATGGAGATTCCGGAGTTAAGGGAAACATTAAACTTACGGGCGGGTGAAGAAGGCCTGATGCATCCGATCCGTTGGATATACTTTGCGGATTGTTTGCAATGTGTAAAGAGTGAGTATCGTATGGAGAGCTATATTCATGGCAGTGAATTTGTCGTGCTAACCAATCGGGATCTTACGGATGATAGCCTTAAATTGAAAGAATTCATTGCAAAAATGCAGGAATATGATATTGCAGCAGTGGGAATTAACGAAGGACAGATTTCGGAAGAGTTGGTACAATATTGCGACGAACATCGATTACCATTGTTTGAGCTGCCAATGCGTTTCCCTTTGGTGGATCTGAGTCAGATCATATGCAAGAGGTTAGTGCTGGAAGAAAATAACAAAAATGCAGAGGAACAATTATTCACCTCTATTTTGGACGCAGAGCATCTGAACAAAGAAGATGTTTTTGCGCAGGCAAGATATTTGAATGTGGATCTGTCCGGAGAATTTCGAGTGATCGAATTTGCTTTTTTTAAGGAACGGGATAAAGACGATTCGTTTACGATCGGACAAGCGATACGTGGGATCATTCGTACAGAGTTTTCACATTATCTGCCTCAAAATATATTGACGCAGTTGCAGGCCGGTACGGTCTTGGCACTTGTGCCGGCGTATGATGTGAGTGATAAGCTGTTAAAGAAAATTCTCGCAAAGATTACGCAGCTTACCGAGAAAGACTGTGCGACCAGGCTGGTTGTCGGCGTAGGAAACAGTACAGGATATTTGGAAGATGTTAGGGTGAGCCGAAATGAAGCGGCTACCGCGATTAAACTTGCGAATATGTCCGGACGGGAAGAATCGGTCTTTTTTTATAAAGATCAGGGTATTTACACGATGATATCTAAGATTACGGACAGTCGATTTTTGGATGAGTTTGTTGAAAAAAATATTGGAAAGCTGCTTCGTGCAGATGAAGTTAATCAGGGTAATCTATGCGAGACACTTGAAAAGTATATCAACCATAACTGTAATGCGAAGGATACGGCAGAAGCAATGTATATCCACCGTAACACTTTGAACTATCGTCTGAGGAAGATTCAGGAGATCCTCGGCCGCCAGATCAACGATATTGACACGTGTCTATTACTTAAGCTCGCCTTTATGATAAGAAATTATCGTAATATGCAGAGGTAGTGAGCGGCAATTGTGTACCATGCACAAAATATTTGGTACAGCAAGTACATTGTATTGCATGCCAAAGTTGTTATAATGTTTGCAGAATAAAAAATAAAGCAATGACAAAGGCGTCAAAAAAGTATTTTACTTTTTTGGCGTCTTTTTGTTTGCGGAACAGGCATCCAAGTGATGATGCGAGGAAGCCTGTGTTTCAAATTTATGGCATTGGAGGACAAACATATGACAACAAAAGATTTATCAAAGGCATTACCAGAAATTGTAACAGAGCAGGTACCGGGACCAAAGTCCAAGGAACTCCTTGATCGTAGAAATGCAGCAATTCCACAGGCGCTTTGTGGAAACACTTATCCAATCTGCATCAAGCAGGGCGCAGGCGCTATGTTTGAAGATTTGGATGGCAACAAGATTCTCGATTGGGTCGGCGGTGTTGGTGTGTTAAATATTGGTTATTCAAATCAGGAAGTAATCGATGCAGTCAAAGCACAGGCAGATAAATATTTCCATACAATTTTTAATGTGTATGTGCATGACGGATATGTAGCACTTGCCGAGAGATTAAATAAGATCATGCCTTGTAAAGGTGATACGATGAAAACCTATTTTGCTAACTCTGGTGCAGAGTGTGACGAGAATGCGATCAAGATCGCCAAGGCATATACAAAGAGAAACGGCGTGATCTGCTTTACCGGTGCATTCCACGGAAGAACCAATCTTACAATGGCACTGACTGCCAAGAAAACCTATGCAGTTGGCATGGGACCTTTCCCATCAAGCATTTACCGTGCACCATATCCTTATTTATACCGTGCACCGAAAGGATACACTGAGGAAGAGGCAATTCAGTATTATATTGATGAGCTGAATAAGATTTTTGATGAGGGTGCACCTGCCAATGAAATTGCATGTATGCTTGTTGAGCCGTTACAGGGTGAGGGCGGATTTATTCCGGCTCCGATCGCTTGGGTCAAAGCAATTCGTAAAATCTGTGATGAGAATGGCATTTTACTGATCGCAGATGAAGTGCAGTGCGGTAACTGCAGAACCGGTAAGTATTATGCTTCTGAATATTGGAAGGAGGCTGGTGCAGCACCGGATATTATCGCTACTGCCAAATCATTAGGCGGCGGACTTCCGATTTCTGCGATCACAGCGAGAGCGGAGGTAATGGATGCAGCACCGGCAGGCACGATTGGTGGTACTTTTTGTGGTAACCCACTTGCGTGTGCTTCTGCATTGGCAGTCATGGATATTATGCAGAGAGACGATTATGCAGCTAAGGCAAGACATATTGGTGATGTAGTTATGAACAGATACAATGCATTGAAAGATAAATACGATGTAATTGGTGATGTCAGAGGTCTTGGCGCAATGATCGGCATCGAGTTCGTTACCGATAGAGAGACAAAAGAGCCGGCAACAAAGCTGGTTGCAGACATTGTCAGAAATGCAATGCAGAAAGGTCTGCTGCTGGAAAGCTGTGGATTTGCAAGTAATACAATCCGCTTCTTAGCACCGCTTACAATGACAGATGAGCAGATGGAAAAAGGTCTTGAGATCTTTGAGGAAGCTATTAAAGAAGCAATTGCATAAAGCCGGTTACATAACCTAAACTTGACGAAGATGTCAGGGGACGCACAACAACTGCGCCCTGACATCTTTTTTTGAACAGGGAAATCACATTACAGATGAACAGGTTATCGCGAAAAATGATGACTTACTCGTCTTAAGAAAAAATTGGAGGAAATGTTATGGAGCAGAATTCAAAATTTGATAAGGTAATGGGATCGTGGGACATCCTCGTTATCGCCTTCGGCGCCATGATAGGCTGGGGCTGGGTCATTAACTCAGGCGATTGGATCACAACATCGGGATTTATGGGATCGATCATCGCAATGTTGATTGGTGGTCTGATGGTATTTTTTGTCGGACTTACTTATGCAGAATTGACATCAGCAATGCCGCAGTGTGGTGGCGAGCATGTATTTAGTTATCGTGCGATGGGACCGACAGGATCGTTCGTATGTACGTGGATGATCATATTGGGCTATGTTGCGACAGCAGCCTTTGAGGCAACAGCGCTCCCAACCGTAATTACATACTTATTTCCAAAATTTAATCAGGTATATTTATACACCATCGCTGGCAAAGACATTTATCTTACAACGATTTTGTTAGGTGTAGGTGTTGCAATATTGATCACATTGATCAATATTAAAGGTGCCAAGACAGCAGCTGTTTTGCAGACGATTCTTACGGCGATCATTGCAATTGCCGGAATCCTCTTGGTTGTTGGCTCTGCAATCAATGGCGATAGTGGAAACGTGACCGGTCAGATGTGGCAGGCATCTACCGGTAACACACTGGGAAGTGTATTCAAGGTTGCATGTATGACACCGTTCCTGTTTATTGGTTTTGATGTTATTCCGCAGGCGGCAGAAGAAATTAATGTTCCATACAAAAAGATTGGAAAGATCATGTTATTGTCCATCTTTTTGGCAGTTGCCTGGTATCTGCTTATCATTTTTGCTGTGTGCTATATCATGCCGGGCAGTGCCATTGCAAAGGAGATGGCTTCACAGAATGGGCTTGTTTCTGCCAAAGCGATCGAGATCGCATTTCATACACCACTCATGGGCAAGGTTCTCATTATTGGTGGTCTGTGCGGTATCATTACTTCTTGGAATTCATTCTTGATGGGTGGAAGCCGTGCGCTGTATTCCATGGGTGAGTCGCTGATGATCCCAAAAATGTTTGGTAAACTTGGCAAAAATAAAACACCGGAAGCAGCAATTATTCTTTGCGGAATTGCCTGCTGTATTGCCCCATTCTTTGGTAGAGGTGTTCTTGTATGGCTTGTCGATGCTGCATCGTTTGGCTGTGTTATTGCGTATATGTTCGTATCCATTTCGTTTTGTATTTTACGAAAGACGAAGCCGGACATGGATAGACCGTACAAGGCAAAAGCGGGCAAATTTGTTGGCGTAATGGCAGTTGCCATGGCAGCCTTTATGACGTTGTTATACATCATTCCGGCATCTTTTTCAGCCGCACTTGTATGGCAGGAATGGATCGTTGTAGGAGCTTGGCTTGCACTTGGTGTGTTCTTTTACTTTTATTCTAAGAGCAAGTATGGTGCCGAATTTGGCCGTGACATTTTTATTGTAAGTGAAACGAGTACCGCAGATGCTGCAGATAAGACAGCAGAACAGCAGACCAAGAAATATACGGGCAAACATTTTGTTGTAACAGTTGGCTGTGAATACGGAAGCGGCGGTCCGGAAATCGCCAAAATGGTTGCCGATCATTTTGGAATAGAGTACTATGATAGAGACTTGGTGGATAAGGTCGTTGAGAGGATTGGTGTTGCCAAAGGATTGGTCGAGGAGGCAGATGCCAAGATCGGCGTTCGTTATGGCTTTGATACTTCTTATGGTGTTCGCTATGCGAACTTATCAAATCGAGTCATTGATGCACAGTTTCAGGCAATTCATGATTTTGCGGAGAAATCTTCCTGCGTTATCGTTGGTCGAAGCAGTGATTATATTTTGCGGGATAGAGATGACGTCTTAAATGTCTTTATCTATGCGCCGGAAAAAGCAGAAGTTGCTGCTGTTATGGCGAAAGAGGGGATGAATGAACGAAAAGCAACTGCGAAGTGGGAAGAGGTTGAGAAGGCACAGCATGCTCGTCATGCTTACATTACCGGCAAGAAACGTGGCGATCGTCATACAAGAAATATATTGATCGACAGCAGTCTTCTTGGCTGGGAAAAGACAGCGGAGCTGATCATTGATATTGTCGAGCAGAAATATGTAGCGGCGGAAGATACTGTAGATGCTGCAGTATGAGGCGCAGACAGTGCTAAAATACCTTTTGTATGTAGGCGCAGATAGAAATGGAGGATTACGATGAAAGGATTTTCGATAAAAACAGAAATTGAGGAATTTGATACATTTGCTGAGTTTGCGGCTGATGCCGATTTGGGATCGGATGATCTGGTGTTGTGCGGTGAGCATACATATCAGGATTATATTGCAGAGTTAAACACCGGGGTACAGACATTATTTCGTGAAAAATACAGCAAGGGGGAACCGACCGACGGAGATGTCGACGCAATTCTCAATGCCCTTCGAGACAAAAAATATGATCGGATCATTGCAGTCGGCGGTGGCACAGTAATTGATATTGCGAAAGTGATCGCAGTTGCCGGCCCGGACGATACCGTAGATGATCTGTACGATAATGTGGACACCTTGAAACAAATACATCCACTTATTATCATTCCAACAACCTGCGGAACCGGAAGTGAAGTTACGAATATATCTGTCATCAATCGTGTTAGCAAAGGCGTAAAAATGGGACTTGCCTCGAATGCGATGCTGCCGGACAAAGCAGTATTGATCACAAATCTGCTTACGTCCCTTCCGTACAAGATTTTTGCAACATCTTCGATCGATGCAATGGTACATAGCGTAGAGTCGTTCCTTAGTCCAAACGGATGCAGCATTTCCAGAGTTTTTTCGACAGAAGCATTAAAGACAATTCTTTTCTGTTGGTCGAAAGCAGTTGCAGCAGGAGGTGGAGATGCGTGGAAAGAATACGCAGCAGAATTCTTGAAAGCATCCAACTGGGCAGGCCTTGGGTTTGGATACGCCGGATGTGCTGCAGTGCATGCGTGTGCATATCCACTTGGTTCGGTCTATCATATTCCGCATGGTCAGTCGAACCAGCTTATGTTTGCCTCTGTTATGAAAAAATATAAAGAGATCAAACCGACAGGGCGAATTAATGATCTCGAGGCGGTTATCGCAGAGACTTTGGGCGTAGATCAGACGGAAGCACTAGACAAGTTATATGCGCTGATGGATGATGTGCTGCAGAGCGAGCCATTAAAGAACTTTGGTGTAAAAGAAGAAGATCTTCCGGTATTTGCGAAAGATGTTGCAAATACGCAGCTGCGACTTTTGAAAAACAATTATATTCCATTAAGCGAGGAGCAGTTGCTGGAGATCTATAAGGCGGCTTTTTGATGAGAATCTGTATAGAATGATAAATAATGGAAACACTGATCAAAAATAGAATGTAAGAAAGGTATGGTGATCAGTGTGCTTAAACAATTGCAGATTGAACGTGTTACAGGCAGAGAAATTTTGGATTCTAGAGGGAATCCAACCGTAGAGGCAGAAGTGACTCTGCAGGATGGAACGATAGGACGGGCGGCTGCGCCGAGTGGTGCATCTACCGGAGAATTTGAGGCATTGGAACTTCGGGATGGAGATCATACACGGTATGGTGGGAAAGGTGTGCTGCAGGCGGTTGATAATATTAATCACGTTATCAATGGTATTTTGCGTGGGATGGATGCGTCTGATACGTATGCGGTCGATCAAGTAATGCTGCGTAAAGATGGCACAGCAGACAAATCCGTGCTTGGAGCGAATGCGATCTTGGCGGTTTCTATTGCAACGGCAAAAGCAGCCGCACAATCGTTAAAGATGCCACTTTACCGTTTCGTGGGTGGCGTATCCGGTACAAAACTGCCTGTGCCGATGATGAACATTTTGAACGGTGGTGCGCATGCGGCCAATACAGTAGATGTACAGGAGTTTATGATCATGCCGGTGGGAGCGGACTCATTCCGCGAGGCGCTGCGTTGGAGCGCAGAAGTGTTTCATGCATTGGCTGCCTTATTAAAACGAAAAGGTTTGGCAACCTCTGTTGGTGACGAGGGTGGATTTGCACCAAATTTGCAGAGTGATGAAGAGGCAATAGAATGTATTCTCGATGCGATCAAAGAGGCAGGGTACGAACCGGAAAACGACTTCCGGATTGCTATTGATGTAGCGGCAAGTGAATGGAAAAGTGATCAAAAGGGGATGTATCTGCTTCCAAAATCCGGGGTGAGATATTCCTCCGAGGAGTTGATCGCGCATTGGAAGTCATTAGTGGAACGATATCCTATCATTTCTATTGAAGATCCACTGGATGAAGAGGATTGGCTTGGCTGGGAGAAATTGACACAGGAACTCGGCGATCGAGTACAGTTGGTGGGGGACGATCTGTTTGTCACGAATACGAAACGGCTTGCAAAGGGAATTGCAGAAGGCTGTGGTAATTCAATCCTAATTAAGCTCAATCAGATCGGAACCTTATCGGAAACGATGGAAGCGATCAAGCTTGCCAAACAGTTTGGTTATACGAGTATTATGTCCCACCGCTCCGGAGAGACAGAGGATACGACGATAGCAGATCTGGCAGTTGCCTTGAATTGCGGACAGATTAAAACCGGTGCACCGAGCCGAAGTGAGCGAGTTGCAAAGTACAACCGGCTTCTCAGGATTGAACAGGAGCTGGGTGGAGCAGCTAGCTATTGTGCACCTTTTTGCGTACGAAATAAAAACAGATCACCTGCATGACAATGGTTAGGAGCCACGACACCGGGTAGGAAATAAATAAAAAGTCTAATGATCTATGGCATGGGAAAATGACATAGATCCATACAATTCTGGTGCCTACCGTGCCAATCACCGAAAGGATCATTGGCACGGTGGAATGCCCCATGCCTCGCAATGCCCCCGGCAGCAGATCCATGATACCGCATAAGAAATATGTGACGGTTGTATATAACATAATATCTATACCGCACTCTATGACATTGGTGCTCTTAGTGTAAATGTGCATTAGTTCCGCACCGAAAAGATAGGATCCACCACCCAAAACGAGAGCAACAATTACCGTCAGTCCTAAGCATTCTAATAACACTTTATCCATTCTCTTAAATTTACGTACACCATAATTTTGGCTTGTAAAACTCATGCAGGCCTGTGTAATGGAATTCACAGATACATACAAAAATCCCAAAATATTATTGGCGGCAGTGTAGCCTGCCATTGCAACAGAACCAAAAGAGTTGACAGAGGACTGAAGCAGAACATTCGAAAAATTAATGATCGTGCTTTGGATTCCGGCTGGAATACCGATTTGGAATATTTGCTTTACATAGCGCGTTTTCATACCTAATTTATTGAAGCGGAGCTGATAACTTCCATCGGAAAGGTATAGACAGCGTAATACCAAAATGCACGATATACATTGAGAAATTACCGTTGCGATAGCAACACCGGCAACACCCAAATGAAACTGAATCACCAAAAGAAGATTTAACACCACATTTGTCGCACCTGAAATAATCAAAAATAATAGAGGGCGTTTGGTATCACCCACCGCTCTTAAAATGGCCGCTCCGTAATTGTATAACATAAAAAATGGCATTCCCATAAAATATATGCGCATATAGAGTGTGGACAGGTTTAATACATTATCCGGAGTGTCCATCAGTTCTAACGCACCTTTGGCAGCAATCACTCCGATAATTCCCATTGCGATTCCACTGATCAGAGCCAACGTAATGGATGTATGTACGGTTTCTGACATTTCCTTCTCTTGTCCGGTCGCATAAAATCTTGCAGCTAATACACTTGCGCCCAAGGAAATTCCGATAAAAAGATTGACAAATACATTGATCAGCGCAGTCGTTGATCCAACTGCCGCCAGTGCTTCATTGCCTGTAAACTGTCCAACCACGATAATATCTACCGCATTAAATAATAACTGTAAAATTCCTGACAGCATCAATGGAATTGAAAAGGAAACCAGTTTATCCAATATTGAGCCATTACACATATCTATTTCATATTTGCTTGTCTTAGTATTCATGTTCGTCCTACGCTTCTTTCTATTTCTTACTTCAACTTCACACAACCAAAATTGCTATATCGTCACATATTGCTTATTACGTCTGTAATATACATACTATTTTGCAGCCGATAAACTGACTTATTCTGCCATCAAAGAACTAAGATAATTGTCGCAGAACGCAAAGTTTTTACGTGATTTCTTATTTTGTTAGGCCTCTGATGTATACATGCCTGAAAGAGTGTCTGAGATGTCCCGGTTTAGCAAGGTATCATCCATTTTGGGACGGGACGCTTTCGCTACGATGCGCTACGTCACGTTACTTAATGTCTCTGAAATACGAGACATAAGTAACGACGAGCGCAAAGTCCCTTTCAAAAATGATGAATACCTTGCTTCCGGGACTTCGAGTTCTCTGTAAGGCATGTAAATCATTCATCAGAGGCAACAAAATATAGAAATCACTCTAAAAACTAATTGCGGCAAGGCAATTACTGTAGTTCTCTGATGGCAGAAACCACTATGTTGTGGCTGCAAAATACTTCGTATTCTTTGACGTAATAAGCAATATGTGACGATGCATTCCCTTTGGATGCGTGAAGTTTGGGTTGTTTATTGGTATAGGGGGATGGGTGTCTGCTTTGCATCCCGATAGTATAGTATACTAGCATTTTGAAAATTACTCAACTTTCCTTTTTACTATAGGGCGAAAGAGTGTTACAATAGGTGTGGCTATTATGCGCAGAAATCATGCGCTATTTACTGGAATGACAGGAGGTATGACGATGAGAAGTTTATTGATAAAAGATACCACAAAGGAAGAAAGAATGGCGATCATTGAAGAATCTGTGGGCGGTGATGCAGGTGGTTGTGATGGATGTTCGGCAGGAATCCTAAAAATGTACGAACCGTATATTGAAGGGGAAATGGAATTGCGAGAATGTAATATGGCGTTTCGTGCACATTATATTTCGGGGAAGGAACATCCGACGAAAAACGGCTGCGGGTATATGTAACGTATGAAAAAGATATCTATTTTTGCAAAAAGAAGCATAATTATAATGCTAGGGATAATTTGGGGATGCATTAGTTTTATCTGGCTTGGATACAGTATCTTAACAGCAGGTAATCTTATGGAAGAACCCGGGTCTATTGATTACGTTGCGGAAGGCGAAGCTATGCGGATATATGGTTTCATAGGATGTGCTTTGTATGTTCTTGCCTTTTGTCCAATATTGTATTCGCTGTATAAACGCAAACAGTCTATTGCTGCATTTTTGTTATCTATGCTTTTGGGGGGCGGCATTTGTGGAGTGTATCTATTTGTACTCCGCTAACGCCAATATAAAGCAAACTTCCGGTATGAGAAGCTTGAGAATATAAATGAAAACAGGAGGAACTTAGAGAATGAAGTTTGAGAAGATTGATAAAAAGGAAGAAGGTAAATTTATTACCCGTTATGATATTACTTATAAGACGGTAGATGATACGACAAAGATATATGAAATGATCAGCCGCAACCGTAATGTTCAAACAAGAGAAGAGCTTCGTGGCAATAAGCCGGATGCAGTTGTGCTGATGGTCACTGATGAGAGTGGGGAGAAAATCGTTTTGAACAAAGAATTCCGTATGGCGGCAGGTACGTGGGTTTATAATTTCCCGGCGGGATTGATCGATCCCGGCGAGGTGCCGGAGCAGAGTGCGAAGCGCGAGTTGTGGGAAGAAACGGGGTTAGAACTATATGAGATCAATGATGAGTTAGGACTCAGCTATAGTGCGGTTGGGTTCAGCAATGAGATGAATGTATGTGTCATCGGAAAAGCACGTGGTGAATTCCGCCAAAGCACATCTAATGTGGAAGAAATTGAAGCAGGATGGTACACCAAAGAAGAAGTACGGAATCTGTTAAAGACAGAACGATTTGCGGCGAGAACACAAGCATACTGTTATCTTTGGGCAAATAAATAACGCCAACTTCCCATGCCGGAAGTTGGCGTATATAGGCAGCTAACTCATAGATACTACGGTGAGAATGTCATCCTGTACGAAAAAGCGGACAGTAACGCCGGCGAACTCAAACGCATAGATGCGTTCCGGATCGTTTTGGTAAGAAGGGCGAGGATCTTGAGCCAGTACTTTTTCCAGAGAAAGAAGCTTTTCGGCAGGCAATACTTGACCCGCATTGTCCGGAAGTATTACGCGCAGCAAATGAACTTCTACGCTGTCTGTAAAACCACCCGTAGCCAGCGGTTTACAGTCGGCATACGGAAGATATGGTTTTATATCATAGATCGGGGTGCGGTCCATGAGATCGGCACCCGTTATTTCCAGGATTGGTCCATCTTCTCTTGAAAAAATAATGTCCTGTAATTCTACACAAGAAAGCGCCAGTGAATTTGGTCGAAATGGAGATCTCGTTGCAAATACTCCCATGCGCTTATTGCCGCCAAGTTTGGGCGGACGAACGGTAGGTGACCATTCCCCACGTATTGTTTCTGAAAATTCCCAGATCAGCCATAAATGAGAAAAATCTTCCAAGCCGCGGATCGCATCGCGATTGCGGTATTCCGGTTCAAATATGATACGGCTGCGTAACTCCGGAACCAGACCGCTCTGTCGTGGAATGCCAAACTTTCCCGGAAAATCAGAGTGTATCCGGGCAATCGGATGAATTTCCATGTTTTCCTCCTGTCACTGATATCAATTATTCAATATGTCGCTGATATCTTTTGTTCAAAATGTCACTGATATCATTTATTCAAAATGTCGTTGATATCAATTATTCAAAATGTCACTGATATCATTTATCATTTCATCATCTTTCAGGCGGAAAAGAAATTCCACGCGACGAGATGCATTTTGATCTTCTTTGCCATCCTTATCCAATATAGGATTGCTAAAGGACTTGCCGTTTGCCGTCACAATTTTGCGTAGTTTCGTGATCTTGGCAGTCGACAGCACTTTCTTGTTTTCATCCAAGCAGAAAGTTGCGACAGACAAGGCCCTTTTTTGGGACAGCTCCAGATTATATAAATAATCTCCCTGTGTATCTGTATGTCCTTCAATAATAATCTCTGAGATATAATCATTAAATTGCTTGTCTGTTAATACGCCAATATACTTTGGTAAAAACTTTTGCAGCAATTCTTCACCAGACGCTTTCAACGCAAATTGTCCGGAATCAAACAAAATGCTTGAGTCAAGCGCGATGGATCCGGTCTTTTCATCGACTTTCACACTGAGATCCGTACCGTCAAACTCTTTCTTGAGAGCCTCGATCAGTTCCGTTCGAATACCGATCAATTTGTCTAACTGTTCCTGTTGCTCCTGCAGTTGTTCCTGTTGGCTTTGAACCAAAGCCTGCTGCTGCTTTAATTCCTCTTGTTTTTGCTCATAACGTCTTTGCGATTGCAGCATTGTAAACGAAATGATCAACACAAAGATCAACAAAAGAGCAGCCATCATATCGGAATAGGAAAGCCAATAACTGGTTTCCTCCAAATGTCTTTTCTTTTTTCTGCGCATAATAAACCTCTTTTCTGTACGCGGAACCGAGTGGTGTTACTGTCTGAGTGCCCGAGCAATCTTATCAGCTACTTCATCACTAAATTTCTCCATCATCTTCTCCGTCTGCATCATTTGCAAAGCTTGATAATCCAAGAAAATATTTGCCGCATTATTTTGTGCACGGGGTGCGACATATTTATGGTAACTGTCCAAAAAATCGTCCATGGCATTATAAGCATCTTCTAAGTTTTTCTTGTAAACAAAGTTAAATACCAAAGAAAATACCATACCATAAATAGATGTGTGGAACGCGATCTTGATACCATTCATCAACTGCGGAATGCTGTCCGTAATTGCGGACGCACTGCCGGTATTAAAATTCTGAAGACCAAACGACAGACCGATAAAAGTACCCAAAATACCTAGACCGGTCATTACGCCGGGAACAATGCTGATCAATCCACATTTCATTACGCTGTCAATGTAATATTCATTCAGATAATCATCAATATCGCATTGGGCACTTCGCTCTAACATTGTTAATCTTCTGCGCTCCTCGCAATATTCACGAAAACGTGTATCTGCCAATTTGTTACCAAAGAGCTTTGGATTATCTTTATAATCATCCCACAAATAATCGCCTTTGCGTTTGAAGTCAGTCTGAAAGTTGCGTGCCGCAAGATGCAGGCTAGCCATCATCCGATTAGCAGGCATGAAACAATGTGTCGTAGAATACAAAATAATCCCGCCGACAATTAAAAACATTCCAATATTAATGATAATGTTGGCGATATCAAGACCCGAACCCGTAAACACGTTCAGATATACGGCCAAAGCCAGCATAATAAAATATACAGGGAATAAAATCCCCTCACTACCAAAAGATTTCATAGGTACCCTCCAATGTTTGCTTTGCTGCAAAAAACCAGCGACCATCCCCCCTGTTCTAAAGAAACCGGGCGTATATCAAAAGCTGATGCCTCGCAGTCGTAAAATGTAACGTGTGCCCGATGGCACAACATATATACTATACAAAGTTTGAGGGAGAAAGTCAAAAGGTGGGCGGGGCGGTGACTGCATATGAGAGGATTTCGTGCAAAGCTTTGTGTAATGTGGCGAGGGTGTAGAAATGCAGGGGCCGGAGGATGGGATGCAGAGGTGCTATGACAAAAAAATAAAAGAAATCGTCCATGCGGGTGGTAGAATGGGGTTAAAAATTTTAGGAGGTCTTGTATGAGTGATATAGGTGGATGGTGCAAAATATTGGCAAAAATATATGGTGTTATAGGCGCCATTGGAAGTATAGTGCTGGCCAATATTTATGGAAAAGAATCGGAGGTAAATTATTATTTTGAACGGGTGGAGTATCAACGAAATTGGGAGTTGACAATTGCTATCTTTGTGGGAGTTTTGTTAGTGTATCAATGATATGCATTGCGCTTTATACGATTGGAGCAATTTATGATGCAGTCAACAGCAGTGCGTTTCAGAAAGGAGGAGTAGCTCGTTATGAAAAGTTAGAGGAAGGAACATCGGTGATTGCAGAGCAAGATGAAGAGAACAGAATTATTGAAAATGGTGGCTGGAGATGCTCTGATTGTGGCAAGATAAATCAATCTTACATTACAACTTGCATGTGCGGAAAATCGAAGGAGTAATGTAATGCAATCAAATGGGAAATGAGATTCGAAAAAGTAGTTTAGTGGTGATAGGCGTTTGGCTGTAATGGTATTATAATTTATTATGTATGACACAAGGTGGTAACACTTGAGGGGTTTCTAAGAATTTCTTGAGTAAAATCGTCTAATGTGCTATGATAAATAATGTATGTGTTTTATGCGAGAACCCGCTATGAGAGGTTAGAAAATGCAATTATGGCAGAGGACTACGATAAATGCCGAGAATTGCTTATTGATACAAGGATAAATAGAATAGGTATGTATGAGCGAACACGTGTGTCTGTATATGTCATAGTGCTATCATAGGCAAGGGTGACGATGTATCGACAGAGATTCTTAATAAGATTTGCAAGATTCTAAATTGTCACTTTCGTGGCGTTGTTGACTACATACCGAATGAAGACAATGTACAAGAAAACATATGGTAAGGAGCGCTTTTTGTGTGGTGCAAGAAATGTAATGTAGAAACAAATGAAGAAAAGTGTCCTATCTGCGGGGAGGAGACAGTTGAAGATTACCCTACTGACGTTTACTGGTGCAGCGAATGCAAAGTTCCAGTAATGCAAGAAGTGAATCAGGCTGACAAAGGGATTTGTCCGAGATGCGGAAACTCGCTGCAATATCTTGCTACAGATATTCGACCGGTATTTCCAGAGGAGAGGTTGCTGATAGAGATTCTACTGAAGAAACAACCTCATCAGTGGATAAATGAATCTGTATGGGCATCCAACAACAGATATTATATAAATGGCAAGTCTGTTGCTTTGCCCAATAAGTTGTTTAAGGAAGCAAATGCTGACGAATATATTGAGCAGCTTGAAAATAATAAAGGCGATAATTCTTACGAAGCGTTTGAACGCTTTATAGATGTTTTCGTTGATGCAAATAGGACAAGGTTGGACTATTTGATTGATGAGGCCCATACTTTTGTTAAGAAGACTGCAGAGAAGTTTCCAGAGGAGAATATTGTCCTATCGTTCTCGGGCGGAAAAGATTCCACCGCAACTGCAGATTTGGCAATAAAGGCATTGGGCAATCCATCGCTTGTGCACATATTTGGTAATACTACACTGGAGTTTCCACTTACTATTGAGTATGCTAAGCGCTATAGAAAGAATCATCCGCAGTCTATTTTTAAGACTGCTGAGAATCGTGAGCAGGGGTTCAGGGATGTGTGTGAAGATATTGGACCGCCCGCTAGAATGATGAGGTGGTGCTGCTCTATGTTCAAGACAGGGCCGATTACCAGAGTAATTAATTCTTTGTATAGAGATCAGCGAATCTTGACCTTTTACGGAATTAGGAAATCGGAATCTGTAAGTAGAAGTAAGTATAACAGAGTTGAGGATGATGCAGAATCAGTAAAGATTCAACAGCAGACCGTAGCTTCACCGATTTTCTTTTGGAAGAATATGGATATATGGCTGTATATTTTAGCTGAGAAGATTGATTTCAATGATGCATACCGTTTAGGTTATGACAGAGTTGGATGCTGGTGTTGCCCAAATAACAACCAGAGAGCGCAATTTCTTTCAAGAATATATATGCCAGAGCAGTCCAAGGCGTGGAGAAACTTTCTTATAGATTTTGCAAAAAAGATAGGAAAGCCAGATGCTGAAGAGTATGTAGACTCTGGTGCGTGGAAGGCAAGGCAGGGTGGTAATGGTCTTGCGGCAGCGGGGGATGTAAAAATACGCTTTACCAACTGCACGACAGAAGATCATGCAAAGATTTATCGCCTGGTACGACCGATGGATGATGAGTTTTTGAATATGCTTACGCCGTTTGGAAGAGTGGCTCCGGAGCTTGGCCAGAAGTTGTTACGTGAGGTGCTAATACTTGATATTAGGACGAATGTTCCAATTCTGTCTGTCCAACCTTTTGAGCAGGGTGGATACGAGTTTGCTGTAAAAGTCAGAACTATGAATGTGAAAGATCATGACGATTTGCAGCATATGGTTGGATATCAGGTTAGAAAATTTAATGCATGTAGAAAATGCTTGAAATGTGAATCCCTTTGCAAAGCTGGGGCAATTTCAATTTCAGCAGACAGATATTATATTGATTCGAAAAAATGCGTTCATTGCAAAATGTGTGTGACTGCAAAATATCTAAGAGGCGGTTGCATGATGGACAAATATTTGCGGACAAAAGATTAGGAGGAACAGAGGGATGGCTACGAAGTTTCGGGCCCATGAAACATTCTTTATTAGAAAGGGATGGCTCAGTAAAGGCATGCGCTATGTATTGCAAAAACCGAATGTCTTTATCAGCAAGGATGATAATCCGATGGATGTTCTAGGAATCGGTGCCAATATGGTCAAATCCCTTAGATATTGGCTTCAGGCAGTAGGTTTGACGGAAGAGCCACCGACTGGGAGAAAAAATCAGACCCTGACAGATTTTGGGAATTTAGTATACGAGAAGGATCCATACACAGAGGAATTGGGAACTCTTTATCTTCTCCAGTATAAGCTGGTGACAAATGAAGAGATGGCTCCATCATGGTATTACTTTTTTAATAAATTTGCCATGAAGGAATTCAGCAAGGATGATTTTGTTGCTCAGATTCAGAATGAATTGAAAATGAAAGGGGCAATAGTTGCCATAAGATCCTTGACTGATGATTTTGCGTGCATTGTGAATACTTATATGCCCAGGTATAAGTCAGATCCGAACAAGGTTTCGCCAGAAAACAATATCAATTGTCCATTTGGAGAGTTGGGTCTTATTGATATTTTGAGCAAAGAGAGAAGCAATTATACGTACAAGAAGGCCATACCAACGGCAAGAAGTTTTAATCCTTGGGTGATAATGGCTGTTATTGCAGATCAAGCAAATGGTAGGGATGAGATTTCTTTAAATGAGCTGCTATCTGCTGAACAGAATATTGGTAAGGTATTTAATCTTGATTCGATTTGTATGCTTTCTTTGCTACATGAAGTGGAGAAGCTGGGAGAGATTAAGATAATCCGTACAGCGGGATTGGATGTTGTTCGGATATTACATAAACGTAGTTTTATTGACTGCGTCGAAAAATATTATTCCAATATAGAGGGAACAAATTCATGAGCAAAATGATTTCTGTTGCATCAGGATTTCAGTATTCAGTAAACATAGGATACGACCTGAACAATGATGACAAATTAAAGAATTTTATACCGACAAAATCGGCATTGACGTTGTTAAAGGATATACTTAGCAGTACAGCTCCTGATTCAACGGAAAGAGCACGAGTGCTCGTAGGAGCATATGGAAAAGGTAAGTCTCACATTGTACTGACCATTCTTTCAATGCTTATGCAGAGAGAGCGCTCTCTATTTACGCATTTGATGCCGAAAATCACAGAGGATCCAGAACTGAATCAGCTGGTTGAAAATTACTATTCAAATAAAGAGAACAAGATACTGCCGGTTATTATAAATGGAACCAGCGGTAGCTTATCACAGGCTTTTCTTCTTGCTTTGCAGAGGACACTAGACGAGAATGGTTTGGATATCATGCCTGAGACTAATTACAAGGCGGCTATTAATGCCATACAGAAGTGGAAGGGTGATTATCCGAAGACTTACGACAAATTCAAGGAGGAAATAAGTCTTCCGGTGGATGCTTTTGTTTCAGAGTTAAATGACTACAATGCAGAAATCTATAGTGAGTTTGAGGAGGTTTATCCTAAGCTTACATCAGGAAGTATATTCAATCCGTTTGTGGGGTTTGATGTTGTAGAGCTGTACGAGAGTGTTGTAAAGAGTCTGAAAGAGCGAGGGTATTTGGGAATATATGTTGTCTACGATGAATTCAGTAAGTTCCTGGAATCTAACATAACCGCAGCTTCTGTTAGCGATACAAAGATGTTGCAGGATTTTGCTGAGAAATGTAATCGAAGCGGTGAGAATGAGATGCATCTGATGCTGATTTCTCATAAGGAGATATCCAACTATATTGACCAGTTGCCAAAGGCAAAGGTTGATGGGTGGCGTGGTGTTTCTGAAAGATTCCGCCACATTCATTTGAATAATAACTTTGCTCAGACCTATGAGATTATCTCTACTGTTATTATCAAGGACAGAGATAAGTGGGATGATTTCTGCGAGAAGAATAAAGGGAAATTTGACCAGCTGATATCAAGATATGAGGAGCATGCAATTTTTGATGACACGGCTCATGAGGAATTGAAGACAACAATATATGAATGCTATCCGTTGCAACCAGTCTCAACATTTATTCTTCCAAGACTGTCTGAACGTGTTGCACAGAATGAACGTACATTATTTACCTTTCTGTCTGCTGATGGGGCATCAACTTTACCGGCATCTCTGAGAGGGTTAAAGGATAGGGACTTTAGGGTTATTACACCTGATCTTATTTTTGACTACTTTGATCCGGTTCTGCAGAAGGAGCCTTTTGCAGGAGAAATTCATAAGAACTATGCTTTGACAAAGAGTATTCTTGACCAAATTGAAGATCGGGAGCTTGAAAGCAAGATAGTAAAGACGATTTCTTTAATCTATTTGCTTGGCCAGTTTGAAAAGTTGAAGCCGGTTAAAGAGGAAATTGTTGGAATCTATAGTATGGAATACCAGCCTGCTGAGATTGAAGCCGCAATCGATCATCTTATCAAGGACGAGTATGTAATATATTTGAAGCGTAGTAATGACTATCTGAAATTGAAGCAGACATCGGGTGTGGATGTAGAGCAGAAGATATTAGATACTATTGCATCTTTAGCGCCTGCATTTTCATTGAAGAGCGCATTGAATGCTTCAAATATAGATAACTATCTCTATCCAGCAAAATATAATGATGAGAAAGAGATGATTCGTTACTTTGAGTTTGAGTTCATAGAGGAGCAGGAACTTGAAGGTGATATTGACTGGGAAAGAAAGGCTGAGGATATTCAGGCTGATGGTGTTATATACGCTATTGTCTGTGAGAATCCTGAGTCCATTAAGGAAATAAAGAAGAAAGTCTTAAAATCTAGCCAAGGATGCGATAGATTTATTTTTATAGTGCCAAAGAAGGCTATTGCAATTAGAAAGATACTGCAGGAATTTGAAGCTGTAAGTGTGCTTAGGGATAAGGCAAAAGAGGATATAGTTCTTTTTGAGGAGTATGAAGTAATATATGAGGATTTAAGAGATGTAATCAGTGAATTTATCAGTGGATACACGCATCCCGAAGAGTATAAGTCTTCATATATTTACAATGGTGAAGAGAAGAGTATATTGCGCAAGGCTGCCTTGACAGGACTTGCATCAGACATTTGCTATAACATTTTCTATGAAACACCAGTAATTAACAATGAGGCTATCAATAAGAATGAGATCACCTCGATTGCAAATAATAGCAGGGGTAAGATTCTTTCAGGTATTCTTAGAAATGTTTTGGAGCCAAATCTTGGGCTTACAGGAACCGGGCAGGAAGTCTCTATTATGAGAAGTACCCTTGTAAGGAAAGGTGTTCTGTTGGATGACGAAAATGGTGTTAGAATTAATCTGGCTCCATCAGATAAGTTGATGAAGGGAGTATTGGATAAAATAGTTTCTTTCATCATGGATGCCCAAAAGAAAGGTACGGCATCCTTTGATCAGTTGTATAGTGTGTTGACAGCTCCTGAGTATCATATAGGTATAAGGCGTGGAGTGATTCCAATCTATATTGCGGCAGTTTTTCATGAATATAGTGAGGATATTATCCTGCAGAATGAACATGGTCAATTGCCATTATCCGCTGATACCTTGCAGATGATTAATGCAAGCCCCGAAGATTATATGTTGGTATTCCTTGAATGGAATCCTGAAAAGCAGGAATTTGTTTCTAAGCTTTCGGAGATTTTTAGTAATTATGTTATTGAAGCAGAAAAGAATCTCAGTACCTATGATTTTGTTGCGTTAGCAATGAAGCGCTGGTATCTGTCGATGCCAAGATATGCTAAGGAATCCAAAGGGGTTGGTGCTAAAGAGTCAAGTAAGAGATACCTTAAGATGGTCAAGTTACTTAAGCAGAATCTAAATGGACATGAGCTATTGTTTGAGAAGCTTCCAGAAGCTTTTGGATATAGAGATTTCAATGGGGGGCTTGCAGAGAATATAGAAAAAGCTAAAAATTATTACGATGGCAAAATAGCTGAACTTAAGGTTGAGCTGATAAAGCAGACAAAGCAGATATTCTCGATTGCAGCAAACAGAGCCAAGTTAAAAAGGACATCCTTATCGTCTGTAATTAAGGACTGGTGTGAAACATTGGATTCTCATGTGTTTGAACAACTTTTTGAAAATGGAACAGATAAATGTTTGGCACTTTTCAAGGATGTTACAAACGATGAAGATACCTTTATTGTCAGATTGGCAAAAGCTGCAACGGATCTGAGAGTTGAAGACTGGGATGATGGTACGGTAGATCGTTTTAAAGAGAGCCTTGAGACATATAAAAAGACCGCCGAGGAATTTCAAAGTGGTGAGGTTGAATGCGAGGACAGTACTGCAAGTGCCTATGAAATCAGATTTCGTAGTGATGATGGCTCATCAGAGGTAAAGCGGTTTGACAGAGTAGAAACAAGTAAGAGAGGACAACTTCTGTATAATTCAATCTTGTCTGAGATTGATTCCATGGGATATTCTATTTCAGAGCAGGAGAAGCGGCAGATTCTCATGGATATACTAAAGGGGATGTGCTAAGGAGGTGTTACAGATGGCATATTTTGACAATGCTGCAACTACATATCCAAAGCCGGAATGCGTCTATAGATTCATGGATAGTTTCTATCGCACCAGTGGAGTAAATGCCGGACGTGGAAACTATATGCTTGCACAGAGCGCAGGAGCTTTAATCGGAGATACACGAAAGAAAATTCAGGAGCTCCTGCACTGCCAGGCAAAGCAGGTAGTCTTTGAACCGACGGCAACAATTGCTTTGAATATTATTATTCAGGGTATTATTGAAAAAGGTGCTGTTAATATTTATATCAGCCCATTTGAACATAACGCTGTTACTAGGACGCTCTATCATTTTGAAGAGCTTGGAAAAATCGAGGTCAACCAGCTGGCAGTGTCAAAGACTATGGTCTTTGACCTTGAGAAAATTAGGTATCAGTTTGATGCTGTTAAGCCCGATTTTGTAATAGTGAGTCATGCCAGCAATGTGTTTGGGCTGATAGCCCCTGTAGAAGATATTTTCACAATGGCTAAGAAATATGATGCTATAACCCTTGTGGATATGGCACAGACTGCAGGATTGGTGGATCTGAATGTAGGTCTTTCTACCATAGATTTTGCGGTATTTGCTGGACATAAAACGCTGTATGGACCGACAGGTATTTCAGGATTTGTGATGAATCCAGCGGTGAAGTTTCCAGCGGTAATTTTTGGAGGGACTGGATATGAATCTGCTAATCAATCTATGCCGGAAGATTTACCTCAGAAGTATGAGATGGGCACTTTGAATATTGCCGGTATAGCGGGATTAAATGCAGCCCTTGGGTGGACATCCCAGGTTACTGTTGATGCCATTCGAGAGAAAGAAACTGAAAATAGAAAGAAACTGATAAATCTTTTGGAAAAATATTCTTACATAAAGATAATTGGAAATTATGATTCCTGTGATTATGTAGGGATAGTATCCTGTATAATCACAGGAATAAGTAGCGATAGTGCGGGGCCTGTTTTTGATAGATGTGGAATTTCGGTTAGAACAGGGTTACAGTGTGCACCGCTGTCGCATCAGTTCATGGGAACATTTCCTGCGGGAACCATTAGATTTAGCGTGAATTATTTTACTTCAGATAAAGATTTTGCTGAGTTAGAAGAAGCTTTGGATTATATAGATTCTGAGTTGTAGGGGGGATTGCTATGAGCTTAAAGGACAAAAGAGTAAAAAGTGAATATCGCTCCTTGATTGACAATGTGGTGCAGGATTTTTATATCCCTCTGCTCCATGAGTCGATATCATATAAGCGTGCTGTTGGATTCTTTTCTTCTTCATCCCTTGTTGAAATATCGAAGGGAATAGCTAATATGGCTAAAAACGGTGGAAAGATTGAGATAGTTGCATCGCCGTATTTGTCAGACGAAGATATACAGGCTATCAAAGAAGGCTATGAGAATAGACAGAAGATTATAGAAGGAGCACTTATACGTCAGTTGTCTGATGAGCATGAGGATTATTACTCGATGGAACGCCTAAATCTTCTGGCATATCTTATATCAGAAGGAATCTTAGATATTCGCATTGCCTATACAGATAGGGACAACGATATTGGGATGTATCATGAAAAGATGGGGATTTTGGGAGATAAAGATGGCAATCATGTCGCTTTTTCCGGATCCATGAACGAATCCATGACAGCAATGTCCATTAATTATGAGGCTATAGACGTATTCTGTGATTGGAAAGAGGCGGAGGCAGATAGAGTGAAACTAAAAGAAAATGCTTTCTGTTCTATGTGGAATAATGTCGAGCCAAGCCTTAAGGTTTTGGAAATTCCTAAGATTGCCGATATACTCATTGAGAAATATCGGAAGAAAGCCCCTAATTTTGATATAGATCATGAGCAGTTCAAAAAAAGAATGTGGGCTTATGGCTCCACGTTGTGCGAGAGTGAAGCCCTTGATGGAGGTCCGGTAGGAGCTAGACTGCCGGATGATGTTAAGCTACATGATTATCAGAAAGAAGCCATTGTGGACTGGGTAGGAGAAAATTACAGGGGAATTTTTGATATGGCGACAGGTACAGGTAAAACCTATACGGGTCTTGGTGCTATATCTAAACTTTCAGAAGATCTTAATGATAATCTTGCTGTAATTATTGTAGTACCATATAAGCATTTGGTAGAGCAATGGGTTGAGGATGTTGTTAAATTTAATATGAAGCCTATTATTGCTTATGGAAATCCGGCTTACAAGGATTGGAGAAAGAAATTTTCTAAGGCAATAATAGACCAGAAAGTTAGAAAAGATAAAAAGTTTTTTTGTGTGGTTACAACGAATGTTACGTTTGCAAGTTCTGATTTTCAGGAGAGAATAGATAAAATCAAGAGTCCTATTTTGCTTGTGGTGGATGAGGCTCATAATTTTGGGGCTAGAAGCTATGCTAAGCATTTAGATGAAAGGTTTACATATAGGCTGGCATTATCGGCAACGCTTGAAAGACATAGAGATGAAGAGGGAACAGCACTATTACATGGTTTCTTTGGAAAGAAATGTATTGAATATTCTCTGGAAAGAGCTATTGATGAAGATAAGCTTACCCCTTATAAATATTATCCGGTTCTTGTTTATCTAAGTGAATTCGAGCTAGAATCTTATGAACAGCTTTCCTATGAGATGTCTAAGTGTATGATAAAGGACAGGCGTGGAAAGTATAAATTAAACAAGCGAGGAGAACTCCTTGCTTTAAAGAGATCCAGGATTGTTGCCGGCGCAATGCAAAAGCTGGAAGCTCTGAAGAGAGAAATAACTCCTTACAAAGATGATAACAACATTCTGGTGTACTGTGGGGCTACAAGAGTATTAGATGATAGCGACATATCAACAGATGAAAAAAGTGATATCAGGCAGATAGAAGCAGTAACCAAAATTCTTGGAAATGAACTTAATATGAATGTAGCACGGTTTACCTCAGAAGAAAATATGGAGGAGCGAGCCTTGATTAAGGAACATTTTCAGGATGATGGTAAGTTGCAGGCTATTGTGGCGATAAAGTGTCTGGATGAAGGCGTTAATATTCCAGGAATACGAACAGCTTTTATACTGGCAAGCACTACGAACCCTAAGGAATACATACAGCGTAGAGGTAGAGTGCTTCGAAAAGCAGATAACAAGCCGTTTGCAGAAATATATGATTTTGTAACTCTTCCTAGATCACTTGATTCAGTGTCTGGTTTGACGATTGAACAGGCGAGTAGGGACAAGACATTGGTTAAAAATGAGCTTGCCCGGATTAAAGAATTTGGAAGGTTGGCACTAAATTCGATGCTGGCTAACAACTTGATCTGGGAGATAGAAGAAGCATATCATCTTGATGACACAGAACTTGAGAAGGAAGGTGAAGACTTTGAGTGATAAGGGTGAATTCCTGGTTGACAGTAAGGCTATAGAGCGCCTAAAGAGATCAATCATCATTAAGGAGAACATGAATTTGAAAAAGAGAACAATGAATGATTCTCAGATGGTGGCTTGGATTAAGAGAAAGATTGAGGAGGAAGTGCAATGTTACTTAAATCAATAAAACTAAAGAACTTTCGCCAGTTTCGCGATGAATCCATTGATTTTGCTCAAGGAGAAGGAGGTAAAAATGTAACTATCATCATTGGCGAAAATGGAACTGGTAAAACTACTTTTGCCCAAGCTTTTTTCTGGTGCATGTATGGAGAAACAGAATTTTCAGACAAGATTATTCTGAATAAGATGGTAGCAACAGAAATGACTCCCGGATCAGAGGAGAAGGTTCGTGTAACCCTAGCGCTGAGACATGGTGAGGTGGATTATACGCTCATAAGAGAGCAGGTATACCGTAAGGATTATTCAAACAATGTTAAGGGAGATAATACTGTATTTGATATTGCAGTTAAGGATGCCAGTGGCAATAGTTCCTATGTTAAAAAGTCTCAGTGTGAAGCTGAGGTAAAGAACATTCTGCCTAAGGAATTGTCCAGATATTTTTTCTTTGACGGAGAGCGTATTGAGAAAATGAGTAAGGACATTTCTACAGGCAAGAAAGCAACAGACTTTGCAGAGGCGGTAAAAGGTCTACTAGGTCTCAATGCTATGCTAAGTGCTATAGGTCATTTTAATCCTAGAAGTAGCCTGGGTGTTATTGGCAGCTATGAGAAGAGTTTTGATTCAAGAAGCAATAATAAGATTCAGGAATACTCGGCTAAAATAAATAAGTGCAATGCAAGGCTGGTAGAGATTGATGCAGACTTGGAGGAACTTGGTGCACAGAAGGCAGCGGCGGAGACAAGAAGATCTGAAAAAATTATAGAGCTGAAGCAGTATTCTGAGGGTGAAAAACTGCAGAAGGAAAAGGAAGATTTGCAGAAGCAAATTGACAATACCACTCGTATGAGAGCCACAGTCTATAAAACGATGTGTAAAGATTTTAATGCGTCAATGAGCCCTTTTTTCTCGCTCTCTTTGACTAAGAGAGCCCTGGAGGTTTTATCAAGACATGATTATTCGGGCAAAGATATTCCTTTTATTCGTGACAAGACTATTGAGTATCTGCTCGAACAGAAGATTTGTCTATGTGGTACACATTTGGATGAGGGCTCTGTGCCTTATGAAAATGTGAAATCTTTGCTAGATGTTATTCCTCCGAAGTCGCTCAGTACATGTGTGGCAGACTTTAAGAAGGAGGCAAAGCGTAGAGCTGGAGTTTTACAGGATTTGGTTGTACGGATGCAGGAGAACCTAGCGCTAGCTAGCCGGCAGAGTGATGATATTGTGGACAAGAAGGATGATCTCCACAAGATCGAGGCAAAGCTCAGTGGAGAAGATGTCAGTAAAAAAGTTCGTACCATTAATAAAGAGATTCAGATTTGTGTCAGCACTATCAATCAATGTGATACCCAGAGAGATAAGCTGAACAGAGAGCGAGGTGGTCTTGAGAAAGAGCGTGAACGTGCAGATACAGAGAGACAGAATCTGACATTGCTTGATGAAAAGAACAGAAAGACACAGATGTATCTGACTTATGCCAGAAAGATTTATGAAGAGCTGGAGAATGTATACCGGACAAGTGAAGGAGAAATTCGTAATCGCTTGCAGGAAACGATAAATGATATCTTCAGACAGATTTATGAAGGTGGCTTATCATTAACAATTGATCCGAAATATCACATTACAGTTCAGGCTAATGATTACGAGGGCGATGTGGAGACTTCTACGGCTCAGAGCATTTCAGTCATTTTTGCATTTATTACTGGCATTATCAAAATGGCCAGAGAAAATCGTGATGCTGAGGATGACGATGCCAAGTTGCTTTCATCGGAACCGTACCCGTTGGTAATGGATGCACCGCTGTCAGCATTTGATAAAAGGAGAATCAAGACAGTATGCGAGGCTCTGCCAGAGACAGCTGAACAGGTTATAATATTTATCAAAGATACAGATGGCGAGCTGGCTGAGGAATATATGGGTGGAAGAATCGGCAGCCGACGTCAGTTTAACAAGAAGAATGAATTTGAAACCGAGTTGGTATAAGGAGGGTGCTATGTTTGATAAACAATATAGGTTTAAGGGTAGACATGCTCTTCGTGTGGATAAGCTCACAGGAGTATTTGATGAGTTAAGCAAGGCAAAGCTGATAGACCGTAATGTAGATGTCTATGCGAATGCACCGTTGATTGGGTTTTTGTATGGAAGAACTGCGGACCTTGATGATACTAAAAATCCAGAGACCGGTCAGGTATATAATCAGAATGTAATGGGTGATCGAGTAATGTATTCTACTGAAGAATTACAGTATAATTTCTGGTTGATCATGTTGCTTGATGCTAATTATGAACCTGATGAAGAAAAACGAATTGATAAGGCTTTCAGACAATATGGTAAAGATCCTGATGATGAAGATCGTTTTGATAGTTACGTAAGAGGTGGTGTAGATGTTCTTTATGAAAAGTTAGTAGAAGGCGAAAGTACTCCTGAGGCATTTGCAAATAGGCTTTATGAGTTTATCGATGAGTTTAATGATCGGTTCAACAGCGAAATTAGCATGGATGATATATTGCAGCTATGTGCCAATAAATCATAAGTAAGAGAGAGTGTGTTTAATGAATAATAATGATATAGATAGAGTCTTTGAGGAATTAACGGTTCTGTCTCAGAAGAAAGGTTATCTGGTCTTTGACGATATAGAGAAAGGTACTGAGGATTTGTCGGTAAATGAAGTAGATTGGCTAACAAACCGCTTGTTGACATCAGGAGTTGAGATCTTTGATGATGTACCTGATACAATTAAAAATGGGCCGGGTTTAAGGCAAGAGAAGAAGCAGGGACATCCTGTCGAAACGCTATTGTTTTTGAAATATAAGGCATTAAAAGCAACCGGAAGAATGATGGAACCTAAGGGATTTATTGTTTATAAAGATTCAGAGTACAATGAAACTACTACCTCTTCTTGTAAAGTGGCCATAGATAATAGGCGACGTGAACTCATGCGTTCAGGAAAAATGAAAAATGGGGTTTTGACGGAAGATGTTCAGTTCGGGAGTCCTTCAACAGCTGCAGAAGTATTGATAGGAAATTCGGTCAACGGAAAAATTGTATGGGTAGATTCAAAGCGACATACCTTGAAACAACTTCTTGCCGAAAAGGAGAAGTGGACTAATGGAAAATAAGAATGGAATTGACAGTGCTCTTGCAAATTTAATACAGCTATCATCTGAAAAAGGATTTCTGTTATTTGATGATATTTATGATATAGCTGATAAATGGAATCTGTCCATCAGAGACGTAGACTACCTTTCATGCTCTATTGTTGCTCGAGAAATTCTTGTATATGATGAGGCACCGGTTACTAAAGTGTCCGGTTCATCCGAAGACGATTACGATGATTATGCACAAAGAGACTATGAGGCTGTATTTAATAGAGTTGTTGAGCTTGACCCCGGATTAAAAAATTTTATAAATGCTGTTAGGACGGTTGTTCCTCCTCAGGCACATGAGATGGACCAGCTGAAATATCAGGTTCAGGAGGGAAATTTATATGCTCGTGAGCGAGTAATACAGATGCATTTGAGAGTTGCTGTGCGTATTGCACTACAAAGGGCTGAAACATATGATCGCGAGATTGCGGACACCTTGCAGGAGGCTTGCATCGGGTTGGTGACAGCGGTAGATAGATATGATCCTGATTCAGGTGGTTCTTTTGGATCATATGCTGCACTTTGGATATTGCAGAATATAGAGCGCACACAGGTAAATCAAAGACCTACAGTGTACTATCCAGTTCATAAAAAGGAAGGTTATTCTACAATATATCCGATTTTAAAAGAAAAAGGATACTTAGATTCTTATATACGGAGAGAATCGGAAATAAGGCGAATGATTCAAGATCAACTTGGATGCAGTATTGATCAGGTAGAAGATATAATTAATCAGCTAATACCAATTGAATCGCTCGATGCTATTTATGAAATGTTTCTACAAAATATTGAAATGGATGATGATTTGGAGATTGTTACTGAAAAAGAAATACCAGTAAATGTACTTCAAGGCATCAATGTAGATGCCATCAATTGGAATGATGATGTATATAGAGAGATTGAAAAGAGGGCATTAGGGGAAATCCTTAGATCTATGATGGGAGAATTAACGAATAGAGAGCAGCAGATTCTCCAAATGAGATACGGTTTTGAAGATGGCATTGAAAAAACATTAGAAGAGGTGGGAAAAAAATTTGGTGTAACTCGGGAGAGGATACGTCAGATAGAGGTAAAGGCTATAGCCAAGCTATCGACTCCTAAAAGAAGGCAGAAATTACAAGATTTTCTTTATTGATATTGGTATAACAGTATGTGGAGCTGTATCGGCAAAATAGTGAAAAAATAGTGTAATTTTAATGGAAAAATTGATTGCTCTCGGGATATATTTTAGATATCAACGGATATGGTTTTAACGGAATTGGCTCATTAGAAGAGTACTTCGCATATGATATTGATGAATACTATGAATCAATCCAGATGGGGCTGCCTGCACTGTATGATTCGGGACGAGAGAATCCTCCGCATCCTGAGATTTGGATCAATTATTTCCTTCGCATGGTGCTGCTATACTCAAATAAGGTTTGCGAATTGTCGGAGAGTTCAAACAACGAAGAATTGGAAGGAAGCCTTTCGTATCTAAAAGGGAAAGAGAAGGAGATAAGAAAGGTTTTGAAGTGAGGCGGGAGATTGATGAAATAATAGATGGCAAAGTGGATAACAAAATTATAAAAAATTCCGTCCGCTTTTGTGCTATAATTTATAAGTAGATGGAGTCGTGAGGAGGTGATGTATCATGCTTACCGACGATGAGATTAGAGAAATTTGCTGAAAATTATCACGACCAGGAATTGGAAACAAAGGACTTTCGTGAAGTGGTCAGTTATATTGTGAAACATGATAAGAAGATGTTGCGGAATTTTAAGAAAAGAACAAAGCTGGATAAAATATTTGAGGAAATCGAGGAAAATTAATGTTCTGATTAACAGGGAAAGGTAGGTAGAATACTATGGATTTTTTTGGTTGGGAAGATTTGGACGGGGATGGTCATGTTGATGAAGTTGAGAGCCTGCTTGCAGACGATCTTATGTGTACGAATGATGAGGAACGTGAAATGAATGCTGGAATCGGAGGTTTGGGTCCGACCTCTGGGTCGTTTGGACTGGAAAGTGGTCTTGACGGCGATGTGGATGAGGAATTTCATGATGGACTGGAAATAGATTTACTGAACGCTGATATTGATCCGGATGATTTTCGGTTAATGGATGAGGAGGAAAGACTCGAGGCTTTGGATGACGCTGGTTTGGATCCTGATGATTTTGATGATTTTTTATGATTTTTGACATTGATTATAGTAATAGTGTGATGACATAGAGGACGGTATTCTTGATCGCGAGCAAAGACTTAGATCCTGCTCGCAATCTTGGATACCGTCTTTTTCGACAAAGAAACCTTTTCCTGAAGCCTTCAAATATTTAATAGGCATTTTATAGACCTTCTGCATATCTGTTGTTTCAATTAATGTCAGAAAGTCCTTGCCCAAACCTGAGCAAAGTGTTTCCTCTGTCTCAGAGAGCTCGTGTAACTTCCCCAAAAATTCCAAATAATGCCGGAATGGATTTTCTTTGGCATGCGTTATGCAGTATCGGTAAACATCATCATCCATATAGGTGAATAATTGCATACGTGTAGGAATCTTGCCATCGAGCTTTTCTTTAACACGATAAAATTCATATGTTATCCGCTCTTTTGCCGTAAGGGATTTTTGATCTGATTTCTTAAATAGGTCAATTAAGCGCATATCGAAATCTACAATACAGTCATCTGGATATTCTATGCTGGAATCATAATAATTGTTTTTCATTGATTCCACCATACTTTCTATAGCTTGTATTATGTACCATAATGGAAGTTGATATAATAAAAATATTATATTCTATAATTAGAACAATGACAATCGGATAGTCTGTTTTTTCGGATGCGCAGTGGTAGTGCCACTGGATTTTCATTTGCCAATCCCCCGCCTGCCTGTTAAAATATAACTATAATTACTGTGTATGGATTTTCGTACGATCCACACAATAATAGAACATACAACAAAGCAAACAGTATGCCCTGGGATTCACTCTAAGCGGATCTGGGAGAATGGAGGTTCACCATGAACAAACAAATTTCTAAGATTTTGACAATGTTGGTGATCGCATGTATTTGTGTGACAACAGTTGGAGCAGAAGCTTCTGCATCTACGTACAAGATGTTTATGTACAAGAAAGGTGTGAAAGTGTATCGGGAGGCATCGCTTACGAAGGGAAAGAAGCATTATACGAAAGGAACCAATCGCAAGGATGAAGCTACGCAATATCAAATTGTGAAGATGACAGGTAAGCGCATTGTGGTTCGTCCGCAAAAAGGATATTTCGACAGTGCCGATCCTTATTTTTTGAAGAAAAAGATTACGTTGAAGTTATCGAAAAAATGCCGGTTTTATTACACAGATGTATTGTTTCCGTTAGACGGGGAGAAACGAAAATATCGTCGTGTGTCCAAGAAATCGGTCAAGAAGTACATGAAGGAGTTAAAGATTTGTTATTCACAGATAGAGAATGCCGGCAAGTATTACAATGGTGGATATGCCGGTGAAATTTATATGAAGAATGGGAAAGTGGTGGCTGTACTCAGTAACGGCGGTGACTGATGTTGCAGTGTCTGTGGTGACTGGTGCCACAACATACATTGAGGATTCAAAGGAAAGAGAGAACTTATGGCAGAGATTAAGTGGGCGGTTCTTGGGACAGGTGTGATTGCAAATGAGGTGGCGGCTGCGTTAGCAAAGGCCGGACGCAACATTTATGCGGTGGGCAACCGCACGCACTCGAAAGCTGTTGCGTTTGCTGAGGAGGCATGATTTCATGGAAGAGCGATTGAAGGTTGAGGTGCAGATTTCCTCGTATGATGCAAAAGGGCTGCAATGTTTTGTTGCAGAGCAGATACAGAAGTATCGGCCGGAGGAGTCCGGTCCTAAGAAAATGTTCAAAAAGGTTGCGGGCTCTTTGGTTAAGAGAATACCATGCCAGGCAGAATTGCAGCTTGCATTGAATGTGCTTAGTGCCCCGGCGGTCAATCGTAATTTATCTCGTGAAGCGACGGAGGCGGTCAATCATTGGCTGGCAGGCGTTGCAGGTACAGATGGAAAAGAAGATGAGAGCGTTTTGACAATTGACAGCTTTTCCTGTCAATTGCACGGCGAGGAAATGGATTTGCAGGCAGATGTGAGTGGATTTAAGCTGGAACGGTTATTGGACTGTCTGCTTCCCCAAGGAGACAGCGTGGGAATACGGGTTTTGCAAGGGATCCGTAACAACATTTCCGAACAGGAATCTTACCAATTACTGGAATATATAGTGTGGTGGGCGAATGAACATCGAGTGTATCAACTTGCACTGGATGCATTGCAGCAAGAAGAGGATCCACAATATAAAGCGCTTCGCCAGATTCAACCGCATATTGAATATGTGCACGTGATCAGAGACATTAAGTAACGTGACGTAGCGCATCGTAGCGAAAGCGTCCCGTTCCAAAATGGATGATACCTTGCTAAACCGGGACATCTCAGACATTCCTTCAGGCATGTATTCATCAGAGACTTAACAAAATAAGAAATCACGTAAAAACGTTGCGTTCTGCGGCAATTATCTTAGTTCTCTGATGACAGAACAATTTAATATATTGGCTGCAAAATAGTTTTTTTATGCTGACATAATAAGCAATATGACGTTGTGGAGGATTTGAGGTATGGGAAGTTTGAGTAGGTGAAATGAGAGGTTAAAGGAGGAAAGGAATATCGGCTTATGATGTATCAAATAGGGAATATTCCGGTGCAAATTGTCCGCTCCCGGCGTAAAACGATTTCATTGGAGATCAAAAAAGACTGCCGGGTGGTGTTACGTGTGCCAAATCGGATGCCGAAGCGGGACATTGTTCGATTTTTGAACGAGAAACAAAGCTGGCTGGAAGAAAATTACGCAAAGATGGTGCAACGAAATAAAGTGCGAATGGCGGCCAAGGCAAAGTACCATTTATCGGACAGTAAAATTCATGAGCTTGCAGAGCAGGCGGTTGAGGTGGTGCCAAAGCGCGTGGCGCATTATGCGGCCCGGATGGGTGTGACTTATGGACGCATTACGATCCGTCATCAGAGAACCCGCTGGGGCAGTTGCAGCAGCAATGGCAATTTGAACTTTAATTGTTTGTTGATGTTAGCACCGCCGGAAGTGCTGGATTATGTTGTGGTGCATGAATTATGTCACCGCAAATACATGAATCATTCGAAGCAGTTTTGGGCAGAAGTGGCAAAGGTGATGCCGGATTATAAAAAATGCGAACGCTGGTTAAAAGAGGAAGGCAGCTTGCTGATTGGGTAATATTGGAGAGAAAAATGTATACTATTTTGACCGTGGAAGACGATTTACATATTAATAATTTGTTGAAGGAAGCACTTGGCAAGGCAGGGTATGCCTGTAGTCAGGCGTTTTCTGGGACAGAGGCTTTGTTGTGGTTAGAACACAATGAATGTCAGTTGATCTTGCTGGATCTTATGTTGCCGGGATTATCCGGTGAAGAAGTGCTGCAGCAGATCCGTCAAACAAGTAATGTGCCGGTCATTGTATTGACGGCAAAAGGTGAGATGGAAGAAAAATTGGATCTGTTGACGAGTGGTGCAGATGACTATATGACAAAGCCCTTTGACGTGAAGGAAGTTATTGCCAGAGTGCAGATTCAATTGAGACATTTGCAGCATGGCGCGGGTGAAGAGTCCACACATTTAAAATGTCGAGGGATGGATTTGGATAAGGAAACGCATCGGGTGATGATTGATGGTCAAGAATTGGGACACTTGACGCGGCAGGAATTTGCAATTTTAGAATTGTTACTGGAACATCCGGGGCAGGTATTTAGTAAAGAGGCTGTGTTTACTTATGCTTGGCAGGAGGAGTATATGGGGGAAACCAAAACATTGGATGTTCATATCAGCAATATTCGCAAAAAGATTAAGAAAATTACAGAGCAGGAATATATACAAACAGTATGGGGAATCGGTTATTGTATGGTCGCGCATTTATAAATCTTTACTATTTCTTTACGATTTCTTAGCGATATATTCGGAAATGGCAGTTATGATAGTCTATGTAAAACAAGAGAGAGCACAGAAAGGATGAATATGAGCGAAGGCAATAGAGAAATGTTATTGAAAACGAGAGGTTTGACGAAGCAGTTTGGCAAACATGTTGCAGTTGACCACGTGGATATGCACATACGGCGGGGCGCGATATATGGATTTATCGGCAGGAATGGTGCAGGCAAAACGACGGTTTTAAAGATGATCGCGGGATTAGCGGATCCAACTGCTGGCGAGTATGAGATATTTGGCTGTTCCGGAAAATCATTAGCGAAAGTACGGTCGAGAGTGGGATGCCTTATTGAGCAGCCGGGATTGTATCCGAATATGTCAGCGCAGGACAATCTTATGATTAAGGCAGAATTGTTTGGGATCCGTGATAAAAAATATGCAGAAGAATTGTTGGAATTAGTCGGTCTGGTACATGCCGGGCGCAAAAAGACAAAGCATTTTTCGCTTGGTATGAAACAGCGGCTTGGTATTGCTTTGGCTTTGGTAGGCAACCCGGATTTTTTGGTGTTAGATGAGCCGATCAATGGGTTGGATCCGCAAGGCATTGTGGAGATCCGTGATATGTTGCAGCGTTTGTCTGAGGAACGAAATATTACAATATTGATTTCCAGCCATATCTTGGAAGAATTATCAAAGCTGTGTACGGATTTTGGGATTATTCACAATGGTGTGTTACTACAGGAGATTTCGCAGGAACAGTTGATACAGCAATGCAGCAAACGATTGGAACTTACATTAGATCAGCCGGAGCAGGCGATGCCGATTTTGGATCGACTGGGAATAACTCGTTATGAGATGATCGATGTCAACCATTTGTATTTGTATGAACGGCTGGAGGATAGCGCGCAGATCAATGCACAGTTGGTTGAAGCGGGGGTGTTTCCGAGGGAATTACGGATTTACCAGGAAGAATTGGAACGTTATTTTTTGAATATGACAGCAGAAAAATAGGTTGTCGGTGAAAGGAGCAATAATATGTGGAATAGTATTCGCATGGAATTATATAAAATATTTCGGATGAGATCTTTTTGGGTGATCAGTATTATTATGATCGGCTTGGTTTTTATGACAACAGAGTTTAACTGTGATGATATGAAGGCTGCGAGACAGGAACAAAGTGTATCAGAGGGGAATATTTCGGGACAGGAACAAAGTGCATCAGAGGGGAATGTTTCGGGACAGGAACAAAGTACATCAGAGGGGAATGTTTCGGGACAGCAGAACAAAGATGGTCTGCAGGTAAGTAAAGCGAAGAAAAAGGATCAGGCAAATCTGGAAATAGAGTCAGCGAACGATAATAACGCTACAATATTTTTTGGTATTTCCGAGGACACCAGCGAGATGGATGCAGAGTCAGTAGAAGTCTTAGATATGTTTTTATTGCATTTGAAATCGGGTATTTTGACAATGATGGCGCTTATTTTTGCGATAATGTTTGTGATGTTAGATATCAAAAATGGATATATCAAAAATATTGGCGGGCAGATGGAACATAGGCGTCACCTTGTGTATGCAAAGTGGATCGCCATGGCGATATATACAGTCGTATTTGATCTGATCAGCTTGGCTGTGCAGAGCATTGCGGTATATAAAACATTTCATTATATAAAATGGGGTGATGTGACAAAATATTTGCCGGAGATTTTACTGGGAATGGCATTGCAGTATGTGTTTTTGATCCTTTGTATGACGATCGCAATGCTTATTCGAAGTATGGCATTTAGCATGACATTGGGAATGTGTTTGATCATGGGGGTGGCACCGGTTGCCTGCATGGGGATTTCTGCGGTGATAAAGAAATTGTTTAACAGAAGTATAGACCTGCAGCCGTATTTGCTGACGACCAAAATGAAAACATTGCAGATTGACATGACTGCAACAGAAATTCGCAATGTGTGCTTGTTAGTGGTCGGCTATTTCGTAGTGATGTCTTTGATAAATATAATACAGATAGAAAAGAGGGATTTGGTATGACGTGGTATGTGGCAGTATCGTTGTCCGCGTTGGTGGTAATGTCCTATTTGTTGGTCAAGGTGCGGTGGCAGATGCGCAAGCTGGAGGAACAACTCCGGTTTGTGCAGGACAAGCAAAGTGATGGGATATTGGTCAGTGATATTCGTATATTGGGGATTGGCAAATTAACGGATTCATTGAATGAGATCTTGCAAAAGCAGCGCAGCAACAGGCAGGAGTGGGTGCAAAAGGAGAAAAGACTTGTGCAGACGTATACCAATCTGTCACATGACATTCGCACACCGCTAACCTCCTTGGATGGGTATTTTCAGTTGTTGGAGGATACAGGGGATGCAAAGGAGCGAACACGTTATTTGCAAATTATTCAAGAACGCATTCATGCGTTGCGGGATATGTTAGAAGAGTTGTTTACTTACACAAAATTGGAAAGCAGAAGTTATGAGGTTCCTTTGACAAAATGCGATTTTGGAGCATTGGTCAAAGAAGCCTTGTTTTCGTATTATAATGAGTGGCAAAAACAACAGATGGAACCGCAATTACAGCTTGAGGAGGGCACATTATGGGTGCTTGGCAATGATCACGCAATGCGAAGAGTACTGCAAAATGTGATTAAAAATGTATGGGAACATGGTGGCAGACATGTAAAGATCGTTTTGTCAGAGCAGGAGGGAGAGGCATGCCTGCTTGTACAAAATGAAGTGATGCACCCGGAATATATTGATGTGGAGCGGATATTTGAACGGTTTTATAAGGCGGATCTGGCGAGGAGTACCACGTCGAGCGGACTTGGAATGGCAATTGCACGTCAGCTTGTAGAACAGATGAATGGACAGATCACAGCAGATCTGCAGGAAAATATATTTTCTATTTGCTTGCAGTTTGTATGTATACGGTCATAAATAACGGCACAGGATTTCTATGCCTAATGGAATTTCCGGGGAACTCCTAATATGAGTACGTCGTGCTTGTTATGGAAAGAATGATTGGGATAGATTCTATGTAAAATATATGATACACTGAAAGAGAATTGTGATGTTATGGTGTTATTTTGGAATAGGAGGAAACAGAAAATGTATTTGCCGAGTGATAAGAGATATGACAAAATGATCTATTCGCGCTGTGGCCGCAGTGGGTTAAAACTGCCTAAAGTGTCTATGGGATTATGGCAGAATTTTGGGCATCAGAGTCGTTTCAGCGATATGGAAGAAATGGTACATACTGCGTTTGACCTGGGGATTACACACTTCGATCTGGCGAATAATTATGGGAATCCTTATAATGGAAGTGCAGAGGAAAATTTTGGGCGGATATTAGACCGAGGAATGCGTGAATTTCGTGATGAACTTTGCATTTCAACGAAGGCGGGTTATGAGATGTGGGACGGACCATATGGCGATCGAAATGGTTCTCGCAAATACTTGATCGCTTCCTTGGATCAAAGTTTACGACGGATGAAATTGGATTACGTCGACATTTTTTATCATCATGTTTTTGACCCGGATACTCCGCTTGAGGAGACGGCACATGCGTTGGATCAGATTGTTCGTCAGGGCAAAGCATTGTATGTGGGAATCTCGAATTATAATGCAGAGCAGACTGAAAGAATGCAGCAACTGCTTGCGGAATTGGGGACGCCGTTTATTGCAAATCAGCCGTCATATTCGATGCTTAACCGTCAGGTGGAAAAGGATGGTCTGGATCAATACGCGGTGGCGCATGGGATTGGACTTGCAGTCTTTTCTCCATTATCACAGGGATTTTTAACAGACCGATATTTAAATGGGATTCCAACAGATTCGCGTGTGGGAAGAGGAAATACATGGCTTGGAGAACAATTGAATGAAGAATTGGTCAGCAAATTGCAACAGTTAAATAATCTCGCCGAGCGACGGGGACAGACGCTTTCTCAGATGGCATTGTCTTGGTGCCTGCATAATCCGGCGGTTGTCACAGTTCTAGCCGGCGCAAGCAGAAAGCAGCAGATCATTGATAATGCGGCTTGTATAGAACATTTAGAGTTTAGTGAGGAAGAATTGCAGGAGATAGAACAAATTCTTAAGTGATAAATGAGATGGGGATGCTGGATTTGCCAGGGAGGAGAAATGTTATGGAATTATGCGGATTTTTAGCAGGGGATGGAACTTTTACATTTTGTGAATGTTGGCAGCATGTGGCATCTGCCCAAAAATTGGTACAGGAGACCTATGGCGAATATTTGACAGGTATCAGAGCTGAGAACTTTTTAATGGAACAAGGCTATGTTGTTTATTATGCGAATAGCGTGCAACATCGTTTTTGCATAGGATTTGGTGCGAAAAGCAGAATGATGCTATTGACGGCAGAACAAAAGGATTTCATTGTGGCAAATCTTTCAAATGCACTTACTGTAGAACAGCGTAAATCGATGGAAGCATTGCTGCGGCAAGACGAGGAGTGTCAAGAGAAGAGCGTTTTGTCGAGAATGGAGGCAAAATATTTGCAGTGATTTTCGTCTTTACAAAATGTTAGTAAACGTGCCCCGTAATAAGTATTATGGGACTTTGGCGTTCATTCGGGTGTGGGAAGTTTGAGTTATTGACATAATAAGCAATATGTGGTTGTGGAGGACTTGAGGTATGGGAAGTTGGAGTTGTTAATAAACAGAACGTTAGAAGCTTTTTAAGCTTGATATAGTTGGAAAGGAAAAGTGAATTTATGAAAGTATTAATTGTAGTAGATATGCAAAATGATTTTATTGACGGTGCACTTGGCACGAAAGAAGCGGTTGCTATTGTACCTAACGTTATTGAGACTATTAAGGGCTTTGAAGGAACGATTTTATACACGAAAGACACACATTTTGATGATTACATGGATACACAGGAAGGAAAAAATCTGCCGGTGCCACATTGCCTCAAAGGAACCGACGGTTGGAATCTGGCAGAGGATATCGAGGCGGTGAAATGCCCACAGGACAAAGTGTTCGAGAAGATGACCTTCGGCTCCAAAGAGTTGGGAGACTATTTACAGAGACTGGCTATTGAGGAAGACATTGAAGAAATTACGTTGGTGGGGCTGTGTACGGATATTTGTGTTATTTCCAATGCATTGCTCGTTAAAGCGTATTTACCGGAAGTACCGGTTGCTGTATTGCAGGATTGCTGCGCAGGTGTCACGCCTGAAAGCCATAAGAATGCTTTAGAAGCAATGAAGATGTGCCAGATCGAAGTGCGGTAATACAAAATACCACCATGTCATCTCTGACTGGTGGTAGTTAATCCCAAATTATTTCAGGTTTAGGCTGTTCTGTTTTTGGCACCGTTCCATACTTCTTTATTGTATAATCAAAGTTATCTTCGACACATTTTAACAGTTCCTCTGCATAGGCATCCTGATCAAAATCTATATCATTTGGATGATTTGGGTAATATCCAAAATGCTCGATAAATTTTATACTGGCTTCCTTATGTTTTTGAGTCATTTTATCCCTCCTTTAACTTTTATACATATTATAAGGGCGATTTGTATTTAAAGCAATGAAAAAAGAGTGGCGAATTATCAGAAATTGAGACGATATTTGGAATGAAATAGAATAGGAAAAAAGAGGTTTTAATCCTATGAAATGCTATAATTTACGGGAAAATGTTGATTTTCAAACAAACTTGAGGTATTATATTGAAAGGAGATTACTTCGTGAAATCCGAAATAATAGACAGGAGGCTGCAAAAGATGATAGTAATGAATATAGAAATGGATAATTTTATGTCATTCAATAACTTTGCTATGAATTTGTCATATCCTAAGAAAATTGTTAATTCAAGCATTGAGAATGAATTTTTGACCGGTTTTACAAATTTCAGATACAAAAAAGTGAACATCTTGATGGGTGCAAATGCAACCGGAAAAACTTCATTTGGCAAAATGTTAATGAATATATTCCATTTCATGGATAAAAAGCAATATACTAGAATTGCTGGACTTATTTCCGATAAAACGAAAGAGGCAGCCTTTTGTATTGATTTTGTGGCAAATATGAAGTATTTATTTCGGGTAAATACAGTCATTTCTCCTCCAGAGGAGGGGCAGAAGCTTACCGGGGAAAATATTGATGTATCTGTCCGCTCCGTGGAAATTCAGAAGAAAGACAGTTATGAAAGTTGCTTGAAGCGTTTGTTGGAAACAAAACAGAAAAAGCATGACAACTACATAGAGGAGCTTGAAAAGGTGACAGGGTTAAGCTGGACATTTGCCTATCCGGAAGACGATAGCGCAGTGGAATTATTCAGCGCTCCAAAAGATTCCGGTACTTTTATTAGAATATTAGACTTTATATTACGCGCACTGGATCCTTCCATTGTTGCGGTGTATCGATTATCAGAGGTTGAAGGAGCATATGCAATTCGTACCAAAAATAATGTGGCGATTATTCAGGATGGTCAAATTCCGGATATAGGGTGGCTTTCCAGTGGTACAAAATCGGGGATAGCGATTGCGGTTATGATTGCAGATATGGTAGAGAAAAAGTGTGATTTTTTCTACTGCGATGAGAAATTTTCGTATATACATAGCGATATTGAAAAAGCACTTTTATCAGTAATGATTGAACTTTTGGACGACGATACACAGTTGTTTTTTACAACACATAACACTGACATTTTGGATATGCAACTCCCAAAGCATTCATATACCTTTATGAAAAAAGAGGTATATGGAGAAGATAGCAAGATTGAATGTATCAACGCAGGTGAAATCTTGAAGAGGAGTACCGATTCATTAAAATCAGCAGTAGAAAATGATCTTTTTTCATCGGCACCGGCAACGGATTTGATTTACGATATATTGGATATTTAGGAGAGGTGATATTCGGTAATGGCAGATAAAAACTATGTATATTATGTTGAGGGACAATGCGAGGAAAAGCTGTTAAAGATATTAAAGACAGATATGCGTCTGATCCAACCCGGAAAAGTCATAAAACGCAATGTTATACAGGATAAATTAAGACAGGCACAGTTAAAGACTTTGAAAAAGGGGACGACAGCAGTATTAGTTTTTGACACAGATACAGACAACACGGACATTTTATTTGAAAATATCGAATTACTCAAACGAGAAACTGCTATTTCTAAGGTGCTATGCATCACACAGGTTGAAAATCTGGAAGATGAAATCGTTAGAAGCTGTAATGTAAATACGGCAAAGGAGTTGACCAACAGCAAGTCAACCAGCAGTTTTAAAAGCGATTTTATCAGAGCATCTAATTTAAAAGGCACATTAGAAAATCATGATTTTTGCTTTCAAAACTTTTGGAGCAAATCCACGACAAAGAAGCAATATCATGGCATACTAAACGAAGCAGATCAAATAAGACTAAAAAAATAATACTAAACTACACGATTTTTTTCTGTAAAATATCACTTAAATTGCCACAAAAAGGAGTCAAAATTTGCAATCAAAAAGCAGCGGTGATATAATGGCTTTGTTCAAAACGAAAATCTTCGCAAAGCCTTATTTTACAGGCGTTGAGACTATGGTCTCCACCGAGACATATATCCCGATGTCAGTCAACGTTCCGGCCGCAATGCGGTTTTCCATGGAATAACGCTGTGACAGATATCGCATGGAAGCACCAATTTCGCCGTCAGGACCACCATA
>OGFY01000304.1_pt1 | contig 50447 bp, 44 predicted proteins | sample 1570951 | NCBI WGS metagenome assembly OGFY01 (sample SAMEA2581942, study PRJEB24529) | metagenome | biome: Human gut stool | place: China | collected 2011
GCGAAATACTTGCTTTAACGGGCTTGTTGAGAAGCAACATTAAGTTGTTATACTCGTGTCCGTTCTCCGCAACACGTTCCGAGGCGTTAATACCGTTGATAGTAACACGAATAACAAAATTAGCGTCGTTAGCTTTCATTTCGCTAATGATTTGTTCACGTGTTTTTGCACTTGTAGCTACATTTTCGTCGTCGCTACCATTGTTTGCAGCTTCTTCTGCTGCTTTTCTTGCTTCTTCTGCTGCTTTCTTTGCAGCTTCTTCGGCTTGTTTAGCCGCAATTTCTTTTGCGTTCATAAGACAAAATAGATTTGTTAAATTAAGCCCTCTAATATTGGCAAACGCATCGAGGACTGATAGCCTGCGCTTGTCGACATCAAATCTTTTGTTCAATGTCGAGATATTTAGATGCTGATGAATGAGAACTCGGAGCTTAGGAGTTTCGTTAGTTGTAGTAAAAACTTCTCTAAAAACATAATCAACAAGTCTATCAAGAATAATATAGTCCCAATAAACAATGACGGGGGGTGTCAAGACGAAACGCAAGCACCGGGGGTTCATACCCAGTACCTTCGGCGTCACACTCTCTCATACAAATTTTTATATATACATCTTCTCTCTCATAGCCACTTATATTCTCTTTTGCATTCTTATGTATATTCTCTCCTTTATTCTCTTTATAATCATTATATACATTCTCTTCTTTATCATCACTTATATCTTTTCTATCTCCTCTAATCATACCTCTATTAAAATCTTTGGCATTAGCTTTACTTTCGGCGTGACACTTTCTCACATAAAATTTTCACTTTATATTAAGAAGTTCACTCTTATCTCTTCTCCTATTATCAGAAAAATTCTTATCATCATTTGTATCCTCTTTTCTATTGTCATTTGCATCGTCTTATTCATCTCCTTTCTCGTCGTCCCTCATAGCCTTATACGCATTCTAATTCAAATCTCCAATATCAGCCCTATAAACATTAGCTTTAGTAGCTCCTTTATTTTCTTTATTTATATTAGCTTTATTAGCTTTATTATCTTTACCAGCTTCACTGGTTTATTCATATCAGATAACACAATTATAACGATATAGGCATTGCTGCCAATCTTGACGTTATTGCCGCTATTATTATATTCACACCCCGTAAAGGATAGAGCTATGACTTGCTCTTGATAATAAAGCTGCTCTTGTTTCTAAAGATAATAAAGCTGCTAAAGCTCTTATTGCTCTTGTTATTAGAGCTGCGTTAAGCATTATATGGCTGAATCCTCTACGGGGTGTGAATGCGCCTGTATCTGCTACTCCGTTTCTTGTTTCTGTTACTGTTATATCTCTTGCTCTTATTATTGATAATAAAGCTGCTTAGCACGTGCGCTTGTTGGAGCGATTTCGAGAGTAAGGAGAACGGGCTGATAACAGCCTGCTACGCTTTCAGATTTGCCCGTTACGGCACGATAATTTGAAAAGTAAGCTATCCTATTATTTTGATAGAGAATCGCTTGGCGAGGCTGGAAATAGGCTTAGAAAAAATTGTTAAAAATAGTTTAATAAATTGGCTCTTATTAAAGATAATGTTTATACTTGCAGAAACAAAATAAGTATGGATAATATTGTTGATAAGATTAAGGCTGTCAGACGAGATGAATATAAAGCCGACTATGTTCCCGGTTCTCGTAATAATAAAAAGCCTGTTAATAAGAAAAGTAAAATGAAAGTCGGTGACGCTGGTATTGATTGTTTAACTAAATAAATTATTTATGATACGAATTAAAAGCGATTTAAAACCGTATGCTATTGAAGTTCCTACTGCTATTTCTGAAATTGATGAAAGATACTTTAAGGCTCTTCTTAACGATGTAAAGATACCTAATAATTATGCTGTTATTGCTATCTGTTACAAAGATAGACTTTTCAGTATTCTTTCTGATTTCAAGAACGGTAACAATGGAACTAAAGAAGTTGTTCCTCTTATTGCTAAAATTCAAGACAATGAATCTAAAGTTCCGTTTGTTGTTGCTGACATTGCTATTGTTGATGCTTCTTCTATTGAACGCGGAACTCATTTATCTCTTCGTAATAACGCTATTTGTTTTGGTGCTATTTGCGAATATTGTCTTAGCGATAGCGAGCTTTCTAAAGCCATTATGAATGGTTCTTTCTTTAATGGCGGAAAATCTCTTGGCGCACATGAAGCTAAAATGGCTGCTCCTGATGTTTTCTTTGTTGAATTTAAGATTGTTCCTCTTTGTGATATTAAAGCTTCTTATTCACAAAATGCTAATATTGCTTGTACTAAAGTTGAACACGATAAGAGTAATCTTAATTAATCCTTTTCCTGCGTTTAAATAAATCCCAAGCCGCTAACAGATATTATTTTTGATATTCTTGTTGGCGGCTTTATTTTTTTATCTCACTAAAGTTGATAATATGATTGAAGAAAAACTTGATAATATTCTTGACGGAGTTGATTTAGGTGAGGATTATGTTTTAGTTTATAAAGATTACGAGAACGTTCTTAAAGATATTGATTTTGCCAACGATGAAGAAAGGCTTCTTACTCGTGCTATTATTAAAAATTTAGAGCACGAAGCATCTAAACAATTTCTTAAAGAATTAGCTGTTGACATTCCTTATATTGGAGTTGCACAACGTAATCTTCTTCGTAAAAGTATTGTTGCTTCTTACCATGAACTAAAAGAAGCTCGTGAAACTCTTCCCGAAGAAGAATATAAAGAGTTTCGTGACAATCTTATTAAACAGAAGAAATTTGAGATTAATAATACCGAACTACAACGTCGTATTGAAAAAGAAAATAGAAACAAGAATTATAAACTTTGGATTAAGCTTGCTAAAAAGCATGGAGTGTCTTATGCTAATTTTTATATTTATCTTCATAAAGACCTTCATGTTGTAGAGTTTAATCAAGAACTTAATGATGCTTATGTCGAAGCCTATTCTGATTGACCAGTTGCTTATTATTGATAAGACAGGAATGCCTGCTGCTCCAAGCATTACTCAGCTTCTTGATAAAGATGTACGTCTTCTTTTTGTTAGAGATAGTTCTAAAAATAAAGAAATGTATATTAAAGAAGTTGGTGTTATTTATTATCTTGCTGACCCTAAAGGCCCTTGTCTTAGTCAAGGTCTCAGTCGTAGTGAAGCTCTTCAACGTGCTCGTGAAAATTTTGACCTTCCTACTACTTATACACCTGACCTTTTAGTTGAGAAGCTTATTAAGCGTTATCATTCCCAACGATGTGGTATTGCTGGCGAAGCTGTTGAATCTCTTCAAAAAGCTATTCGTAATATCACTGTTTCATCTAATATAATTAATGAACAGCTTAACGATAAACTTCAAAGTGGATTGTCTGCCGAAGACGCTGGTATATTTATTGATTATATGGATAAGATAAATAAACGTATAACTGATTTACCAAATCTTATTACTGCTCTTAAGAAAGCTGAAGAAGAAGCTGCTTATGAAGAAGAAACTCGAACAGCACGTGGTGGTGTTAAAGTTGTTAGCAGTATGATTGAAGAAGATTAACATGCTATGAAATTTAATTATCTTAATACTTATAATAAACATGCAATAGCAAATATTACTATTGTTAATGGACAATATATAGTTGACGGTTCTCTTCCTAATGAAATTTGGAAACCTGTTACTTTTAATAATGGTTATCTTATTTCTTCTTATGGTCGTGGTATTAAACTTGCTACTGATAAAGTTAAAAATCATACTTTTATGATTTATCACGAAGATGCAAATGGTTATTTATCTTTTAATATTAATTATAAGCGTTACCGTGTTCATCGTTTAGTTGCACTTGCTTTTGTAAAACGTCCCGATGGTTGTGATTATGTTAATCATATAAATGAAAATATTCGAGATAATTATTACGAAAATTTAGAATGGTGTACTAAAAGATATAATAATGTTTATAGTAATGGTATTGCTGTTCAACAATTTGATATTGAAACTGGTGAAATACTTAATACTTTTCAATGTGCTGCTGATGCCGAAGAAATAACAGGTTGTAGAGCTGATGCTATTCTTAAATGTTGTCGTAGAGAACATAGATATAATACTGTAAAAGGTTATGGCTGGAAATTTCCCGATGACCCTGTTTATAAAGTAGAGAATAAATGTTTTAGAAAAGTTTTTTCTGTTTGTCCTTTTACAAAGAAAGTTCTAAAAGAATATAATAGTATTGCTGAAGCTGCAAGAGAATTACAAGTTGATGATAGCAGTATTAGTCAAGCTATTAAAAAGAATAATAAATGTAAATCAAGATATTGGTACTATGCAACTTAATATACCCGAATTATATAAAAGCATTCGTCTTTATTTTGATGAGCCTACTCATCATTATACAGATAGTCTTGGGAACGATTATATTAGTACCACTACTATTTTACATACATACGTTCCTACATTTGATAAAGCATATTGGCTTCGTAAAAAATCTAAAGAACTTGGTATAAGTGAAAAAGAACTTGAAGCTAATTGGAAAGATATTACCGAATATGCTTGTAATGTTGGTAATAATACTCATAACGGACTTGAAAATGCTGTTAAAAATGGAAGTAAATTTCAGCAAGCTATTCAATATCTTTGTAAAGATAATGATAAAGAAATGATTACTGTTGCTGATTTGAATACCATTAATGCTAAATATAAGCTTTTAGATATTAAACAATTTATAGAACTTACTGAAAATAAATACCCAGATGTATATGAAGTTTATCAAAAATATACTAATATGGGTTATAAAATTTATGCTGAAATAGGTTTTTTTCTTCCTACATATCTTATTAGCGGTACAATTGATGTTCTGCTTGTACGTGATGACGGTTATTATGTTGTGGGTGATTATAAGACTAATAGAGCAAAACTTCAATTTACATCAGGTTATTATAGGAAAGATAAAAAGCAAAAACCTGTTCAAATAACTAACGAATGGGTTGAAAAGAAAGAAACGCTTCTTCCACCAGTTAACAATCTTCCTAATTGCAATGGTAGTATATACAGTTTACAAACAAGTCTATATGCTAAGGCTGTTGGAATGATTACTGGTATGACTCTTAAAGGTATATGGCTTCTACATATTGATTGTGATTACGTATTAAATGAATATGGTATGCCTAAGCGTTTTCCTGATGGTCTTTATCATATTAAAGAGAATCCTATTGAAAAAACTACTTTTTATGTTATACCTTATAGAGAAAAAGAAATTGAACTTATTTTAGCTGATAGAAAAGCTAAACTTAAAGCTCAAGATGTTAAACGTAATTTTACTCTTGGATTATGAAAAATACTATTATTGGTTTAGTTATTGGTATTATACTTGGTGTACTTTCCGGAGCTGCTCTTTATGATAAAAATCCAGAGCCTATTATCAAGTACATCCCTCTACGGGGGAGTTCCACAGATAGTATAACTATTGTTAATCTTACCGAACAACTTCGTAGAACTCAAGACAGTCTTAATGCTTATAAAGCTGATACTACTATTAGTGCTGAACTTTTTGTTGCTAAATATAAATTAGAACGTATTCGTTATTATAATGAGATTGCAGCTAAGGGTAACAATATTAAATACCTTAGAGGTTGGTTAAACAGAGTATTGAATGAGTAGTACTGCTGATAAAGAAAAGTTTAGAGATGCTCTTATTAATAATAAACGTGCTTCTATAAACGGCGATGATTATCGTATTGAAACTATTAAAAATACTGGTATATATTATGGTTCTAAAATAAATATTAGTTATTATTATAGAGTTTATCGTAATGATTATTATACTGGTTGTAGTGGTTTCGATTTAGTTGCTCTTGTAAACGATATTATTGATATTTATATTTCTTGATGTTATGAAACTTATTAAAGTTATTAAAGATACAGGTGCTCATAGGGTTGCCGAATATCGAGATACAGAAGTACTCGATATGGGATATGGAACGTATTCTTATTTTGTTCATGTTTATAAAGTTCAAGTTCGTTATTGTGGATTTTGGATTACTATAAAATCTTTTATTGAAACAGATAAAGATGATTATGAATATTGTCAAAGAGAAGCAATAGACCTTTATAATAAGATTGTTTATCCCGATAAATATTTTGTTACCAATGCCGTATGTGAATAAACAAGGAACTTCAACTAAGATTGTTCGTATAAGTATTTACGATGAAACTAAAGTTGATGTCTTTCGTAGTCTTTTTGAATGTAACCAAGTATGTGGAACTGTAAATAGTCAAATACTTACTTGTTGTAGACGAAATGCTAAAGCTGGTCGTTTACAATTTAGAGTTAAAGATTGGTATTTTACTTTTCCTGATAATAAATTACCTTAAGTTATGGCTGATTTTAAAAGTGCTTATAAAAAGATTGAAGCTGCTGAGGGCGGCTGGGTTTCAGACCCCGATGATGCTGGTGGCGAAACTTACAAAGGAATATCTCGTAAAGCTAACCCTAATTGGGACGGTTGGATTTCTATTGATGCTATTAAGAAAGCTCATCCTACTACTTTTAAGGGTATTCTTAAAAAGACTCCCGAACTTGAAAAGAAAGTTCAAGAACTTTATAAAGACAAATATTGGGATTGTTTTAATCTTGATGATGTTCCAAATCAACTTGTTGCTGAGCAAATGTTTGATACTGCTGTTAATCAAGGTCAGACTGCCGCTGTTAAATTTGCTCAACGTGTGCTTGACCTTAGAGAAACTGGTGTTTGGTCGTTTGACCTTTTATATAAATTTGTAGCTATTAAATAATAAATTCAACGGAGTTATGAAGAAGCTTATAATAATCGTATTAATTATAGCGTTAATTAATTTATTAATAACAATTTTGTTGTTTAATAAGTCAGGTGCAGAGAGTTCGTTTCAGCTAATAAATGGTTTTCCTGATACTGTTGTTAATAAGGTTCGGATTGACTCCGTTGAACTTTCTATTAAACATCTTGATAGTACAATTATAAATTATAATACTTATGAAAAGGAAGTTATTGATGATGTTCTCAATCTTGATGATAGCGCAACTGTTGCTAAATTCTACGAGCTTATTGGCTCATCCTCTACGGGGGGTTGAAGCAAGGGACAGTGTTAGAGTGGCTATTAATGATTTACGTACTGCGAATGCTATAATGACTAAAGCTAAAATTGATGCTGCTGTTATAGTTCTCAAAGACAGTATGATTAATCTTAAAGATAAGAAAATAGATATTCTTAGCAATAGTTATGAAGAAATGAAGCGATATGCTTCTGCTTCTGAAACTGCAAGACAAAATTTAGAACGTAATCTTGATAAGTCTAAGAAAAAGACTAAGATTATTGGTGGTGTAGCTGGTGCTTTTGCATCAGCTTTTCTTGTATTGTTATTAGTCAAATAAAGATATGGCTGCTGAAAAATATCCTTTTAAAGCGTTTATAGAAGAAGATAAAAGCCGTTATCCGCTTGCTTCTGAAAAAGGTTATTATGACCCTTATAATCATTTCCGTATCGGAGATAGTGGTGGTTTTATTATGAATATTAAGCCAGGCAAGTTTGTTAATGTTCATCTACTTACAGAAATGGCTGATTTTTTTGAAGCCAATGGAAATAAATATACTAATTTTAAAGAAGATAGTATTCCTTATAGACAGCTTCGTAAGCGTGAAGCAGACCGTAGAAAGAATGGTTTTAGTGCTCCTATATGGCAAAATCCGGATGGCTCTATTGAAGATGTTCATATAAGCGGTGATTATTACAATTTTCTTAATTATACTCGTATGGAGCGTACTGATGATGCAAGCATTAATGCTTCTGGTCGTATAGCTACTGGTGAAAAGAAATTTGCTTTTCCTCGTTTTGTTGATGCTCAATTTTGGACACATGCTGTTTATGAGTTTGCTAAGAATAATGGTTTTCATCTTATTATTGTAAAGACTCGTCGTGGTGGTTTTTCTTATATGAATGCTGCTCGTGCTGCTAATGCTGTAAATCTTCGTAAACATAAAGTCTTTATTAATGTTGCTGCTGATAATAAATATCTTACTAAGAAAGGTGGTCTTACTGATTTTGCTCTTAATACTCTTCGTTTCTATGAAGAAAAGACTATGTTTAAGCGTGGTATTTATAGTAGTAGTGCTGAAGATTTTCGTCTTGGATTTAGACTTCCTAATGGAGTAGAATCTGAAGATAGTTGGCAGAGTTCTCTTATTTCTGTTTCTGCTAATAATAATCCAGACTGTGCTATTGGTAAAGATGCTGTTGGTATTAACGTAGAAGAGCTTTCTACAATGCAAAATTTCAATGAGTTTATGACTGTGACTGAACCTGCTATGACAGTTGGTGATATTACTACTGGTTTTCTTGTTGCTTGGGGAACAGCTACTGCTACTAACATGCAAGTCTTTGAAGAAAACTTTTATGCTCCCGGTGAATTTGGTTTTATGCCTTTTGAAAATGTTTGGGATAAAGATGCTCGTAATGAAATTTGTGGTTTCTTTAAATCTTATTGCTGGGGTCTTGAGGGAAGTATAGACGGTATTCCTGCTGTTGACGAAAATGGTAATAGCAATCTCGATATTGGTCTTAAAGTTTCTATGCGTGCTCGTGAAGCTATGAAAGCTAAAACTAAGACTTTTGCCAAGTTTATTAATTATTGCGGTCAACGTGCTCTTTTTCCTGCTGAAAGTTTTAGCAGTGCTACTGAAAATCTCTTTACAAGTGAAGAACTTGTTAACTATGAAGAACGTCTTCGTACAGATAGCGTTTATAATTTCTATATTGACGGTCAATTTGAAGAGAAAGGTAACAGTCTTATTTTTAAATCTAATAAACGTATTAAGGAAGAAAATCCTGATGCTGTTGTTTATGATTGGATACAAGGCGTACCCCGTAAAGGAAATGAGCATCCTCATGGTTGTATTCGTATTTGGTTTCATCCTCAATATGATATTAGATATGTTGACGACCGTGAAATTAAAGAAATTCCAGAGGGAACTTATGCTGTTACTTATGACCCAGTTGGTATTAATAAAGATGCTAAAGAAATTACCGATAAACATTCTCATAACAGTATTCATGTTTGGGAAATGCCGTCTGCAAGAAATGGTTATAAACTAAAATGTTGCGCTGCTTATTATGGACGTCCTAATAAACTTGAAGAAGCAGATAGAATTTTTTATCAACTTTGTCGTTATTATAATTGCGTAAGAACTGGTATTGTTGAGGTTAACCGTGGTGAAACTGTTTCCAATTTTAACAAATGGAAAGCTACTCGTTATCTTGCTTTTGAGCCTCTCTTTGTATGGGATACTACTTTAAAAGGCGTTGTTAGTAAGTCTTATGGTTATAACATTACAGACGGACAAAAGAAACTTGATGCTCTTCGTTTATTTAAAGAGTTTCTTTATACGGAAATAGGTAAAGATGAAGAGGGTAAACCTATTTATCTTTTTACTCGTATTCCTTGTTATCAAGATATTCTTGAACTTAAAAAATGGAATCCTGTTGGTAACTTTGACCGTGTTTCTGAAATGCTTCTTATAGCTATTTATAGTAAATCTCTTGATATTAAAGCTCAAGGTGAGAATAGTAATAGAAAGAAACTTCTTGAAAGTCAAGATGCAGCAGAAAAGTTTTGGAAACGTAATTGGTATTAATATGGAAGAACTTAGTACTTATCTTTTTTGCAATGAATATTTTTGTATTCGTCTTGAGTGTTTAACTAATACTCTTTATATTTATAGTAGATACGCTGCTTATTGTTAAATTAAACCTTATATAAATATGTATTTTAGTAACAATTTTAATTTTCCTAAGCAGCGTGTTAGTGCTGCCGAACGGAATAAGTTTGAATACTATGCCAATTGTTGCGATTATGTTATTGCTGCTGGTAAAAGTATTGCTCGTGATGATGAAGTTGAACAAAAATATGCTTTCCTTAAAGGGGAGATTAATCCTGAATTTTATAAGAAAACTCTTAATCCCTATAATGCTGAGAAAAAAGAATATACTCGTTTTCCAGCTACTATGCGCAATTACGATATTGTTAACGGAGTTATTCGTAGATATGTTGGAGAATATATTCAAAATCCGCATGACTTTATTGTAGGGGCTAATAATCCCGAAGTAGTTCTTTCTCGTGATGCCAAGCTTCGTCAAGAACTTATGCAGATTGTTCAAGTTAAGATAGCTGAACGTATTCAACAGAATTATCAAGCATTTGTACAACAAGGTGGACAACCCGAACAATTTAATCCTCAAGATAATTTTGATATTGAAGCTTTTGTTAAGAAGTTCAATGAAGATTATATTGATGATATGTCTGCCCAAGGACAAGAGATTCTTGCCGTTATTGATGATTTGACTGATGCTGCCGCTTTATATGCTCGTGCATATTTTGAATGGGTTGCTTTTGGTAGAGTTTATACTTATACCGAAGTAAAAGGAAATCAAATTATTAAACGGGTTGTTTCTAATAGAGATGCTTTTCCTGTTCCTAACGATAACGTTCTTGTTGAAGATTATGATATGTTTGCCGAACGTCGTATGATGACGCTTCAACAAATTATTGATGAATATTATGATATGCTTGATGATAAAGACAAGGAATATCTTGATACTTATTATATTAATGGTCGTAATATTTCTCAAGACGATAAAGGACTTCTTTATTGGGATAATTATAGACAACGTTATCCAGACCGTTGTGCTAAATTTAGCGACAAGGAACGTGAGTATTTTAAAAGCGAGCCGCTTATGGTTCGTGATTTCAATACCAATCTTATTGAAGTTTGGCATGTAGTTTGGCGTGGACAAGTTAAGAAAGGTATTCTTACATATCAAGCTGGTGGTATTATTGGCGAAAGAGTTGTTGATGAAGATTATAAACTTAATATCGAAACTGGCGATATTAATATTGAATGGATTTGGGAACCGCAAGTTTTTGAAGCCGATAGAATAGGTACTCGAAACAATGCTGTTTATCCTTACAAATGTCGTCCTATTGCTTACAATCGTAATGGTAAGCTTCCTTATAACGGTATTATGGAACTTCTTCCTGGTTTTGGTCGTTTCAGTATTATTGATATAGTTCTTCCTTACCAAGTATTTGGTAATATTGTTGCTTATCATAGAGAAATGGCTATTGCAAAGAATAAGTTGAACGTGCTGATGATTGCTCGTTCTCTTCTTGGCAAAGTTCCTGAAGATACTATTTATCGTATGGCTGCCGACGGTGTTCTTTACATTGACGATGAAGACGACCAAGGCATGTTTAAAGCTCAACAAACTCGTATGCTTAATAGTCAGACTTCTGATTATATTACTCAACTTGGACAACTTCTTGCTGAGAACGAACAAGCTGCTATGAATAAAGTTGATATGAATCCTCAACGTTATGGAGAAATTGCTAATAGTGCTGGTAAAGGAGTTATTGAGCAAGCTATTATTCGTGGTTCTATGGGTAGTGCTATTGTTGAGTTTATGTTTGACCACATGCGTGCTCATGATTATCAACGTGATTTAGATTATTCTAAACTTGCTTGGGTTGACGGTTTACAAACTTCTTATAAAGATAAGAACAATGGACAACTTAAATATTTTAGTCTTGACGTTAATTCTCATCTTTATGCTGATTATGTGATTATGCCTAAACTTTCTGCTAAAGAAAGAGATAAACTTAATCAATATAAACAGTTTGCATTTAGTGCCGCACAGAATGGCGATGCTGCTATGGCTGCTGCGGCTATTGATGGAGATAATACAGCCGAGATTAAAAAGGCTATTAATAAGTTCCAAGAACTTAATCGTCAACATGAAGAACACATGAAACAACTTGATGCTCAGAACGCTCAGGCTTTACAACAATATGAACTTGATAAGATACAAGCTCAAGGCGAGCAAGATAGACAAACTCTTAGTCTTGAAAAATATCTTGATAGTCAGATTGAAGCTGTGAAAGCTATGCTATCCTCTACGGGGGGTGACTCTGCTGCATCTCTTGCTGCGACTAATGCTGCCAATGCTGCTAAGAATAATATTGAACGTGAGAAAGTAATGAATGAACGGCAAAAGATTGCCAATGATGCTAAAGCTAAACAACTTAAAGCAGCTACTGATGTTTATAAAGCTGATACTCAATATAAAATTGCTAAAGAAAATAAGAATCAATACGATAAAAAATAATCTTTTCTAAAATGTGTTTTGTGTCTATGTGCCGTTATTGCTCGTGAGAGTAGTAGCGGCATTTTTGTTTATAATGCTCTTGTTATTAATAAGGTAAATCGAATTTGTAAACATTGTTTACTAACAGACGCATTTTAAAGCCCAGTATGCCACGCTTCTACGAAAGTGGATAGATTAATCATTTCGGATAAAATCGTTCAATATGGATAACGGCTGCAAGCGTAGATGTACTTCTAATACGATTTTTGACAGCAGAAATATACCAACCAATCTCCCCCGTAAAGGATACGCCTACGGAACACCATATTATATATATTATACTTTTGTCTTGTAATATTAATCCAATAAAAGATAAAGTTATGCCTAAGATTGATTTTGGTTTTGGCGGAAGTGGTGCTAATGAACCACAAGAACCAGTTACAGATTTAGACGCAGGTAAAGTAGTAGACGACCCTACTGGTCAGACTACTGGTCTTGGAGATGATGATAAACCCGTTGATAAGCCGGCTGATAAACCAGCAGATAATGCTGGAAATGATAAGCCTACCGACGGTGATAAACCTGCTGGTGATGGTAACAAACCCGCTGATGATAAATTTGGCGATTTAGTTGCTGGTACTGTTATTTCTATTGGCGAAGAATCTTATACTGTTGATAGTGAGGGTAACCTTGTTGATAAAGACAATAAGATTTTCAAAGAAGCCGCAGAAGTTAAAGAATATCTTGCTCAATTTGAAGTTGACGAGAATAAAGAAACTCCTATTGATGTTGATTCAATTATCAAAGCTGTTGGCGTTGAAGTTACTGATGAGAACGACAAACCGATTACTTTTGATAATACTCCTGAGGGTATTGCTCAATATGTCAATGAAGTTATTGAATTACAGAAGCAAGAAATTGCTCAAGCTGGAGTTCAAACTCTTCTTGATAAATATCCTATTGTTGCCGATTTTCTGAATTATTACGTAGCTAACGGTAACGATGCTCGTGGATTTGGAGAAGTTAAAGACAGAAGTTCTATTACTATTGATGAAAATAATATTGCACAACAAGAAGCTATTATTCGTGAAGCCTACAAAGAAAATAAACGTCACGGTGATGTTGATGCTTACATTAAGTATCTGAAAGACACTAACGCTCTTTTAGATGTTGCTAAAAGTGAATTGGCTGGACTTCAACAAGCAGATGCAGCTCTTAAAGAGCAGCAAGCTAAAGAAGCTCAAGCCAAACTTGAAGCTGAGCGTAAAGCAGAAGCCGATTACTGGAACGGTGTTAAAGCTGTTGTTGATAGTAAAGAGATTGCAGGTTATAAAATACCTGATACTATCATTATTAACAAAAACGGCAAACAAATTGCAGCTACTCCTAATGATTTCTTTAATTATCTTTATCAAGTTGACGATAAAGGTTATAGTCGTTATGAAAGAGATTTAGCTGCTCGTGATGCAAAGGAACAACTTCAAGACGATTTGCTTCGTGCTTATCTTACTTTTACAGGTGGAAGTTATTCTAATCTTGTCGACTTGGCTGTTACTAATAAAGAAACGAAAAATCTTCGTCTTAAAGCAGCCGCTGCAAAACAAACTACTACTGTTAGAGTTACTCCACCGAAACCGAAGAGTGTTGCTGGCAATATAGCTGCCGCTCTTGGTTATAGTTAATAACTAAATAAAATTATTCATTATGTACACAATGCGAGTTCTTGAAACTGGGCGTTATGACGATAGAGGATATAGCAATGAAGAAAGCATTGCTAATCTTATGCTTCAAAGTCCAGTTGAAATTAATGCGTTTCTGACTTACAATTATGGTCTTGACGACGACCGTTTCCCTCTTACATTTATGACCGAGGGACAAGGTGCAAAAGGTACTAATACTGTCGCTACGGTACAGTGGACTTGGAAGACTATGGGACGTATGAAGTTTATTGATTATGTTACTTATTTCAATACTTCCAATACTAAACCTGGTCTTGGTGGTGCTGAATTTGAAGTACATTTTGCTACTCATTGGTTTATTGAACAGCACGGTCTTATTGCTCCGGACGGAACTCAATATCGTATTCAGAAAGACCTTGGTGAATCTGCTTACGGTTATGCTTATATTCTGGCTCCGGTTAATCCCGACCCGACTGCTTATTGCGACCCCGACAATTTAGCTAAAGGAACTTATTGGTCACTTGCTGCTCCTACCGTTTCAGAATCTTATTCTAAAGGTAATCGTAGTAATGCTATGGGGCCAGGTAAAATGACTTCTCAGCTTGAGTTCTTCCGTTTCTCTAAAGAAGTTGCTGGTAATATTTCTAACGTTGTTACTAAATATCAATTCCAGCAAGGAGAGGGTGGTGGTACTGCCAATCTTTGGATTACCGAAGAAATGCGCCAATTCAACTTGCACATGAGAGTAATGAACGAAGAACGGCTGTGGTTATCAACCTACAACAGACTACCCGACGGTACTATTAAACTTAAAGACCGTGATAACGGTAAACCTATCCCTCGTACTGCTGGTATGCTTGAGATTTGTCGTGAAAGTAACTATGATACTTACGGCGAGTTCTTGACGTTGACGAAGTTGGAAAGAACTGTCGGTGATGTTCTTAACAAAGATACCGATGACGGTACAATGGAGATTGTTCTTATGGCTGGTAAGGGCTTTATTCAAGACTTCCAATATGCTATTGAGAACGAAGCTATGAGCAAAGGTTTCATTACTCCTCTTGGTGAAAAGAAGATTATGGATAACGGCAACGGTCTTGCTTATGGTAAGTATTTCAATAAATACATTACTCCGGACGGACATATTATTACCGTTAAACATTGTTCTTTCTTTGACAAGGGCACTATTGCCGAAGCCGCTAAAGCTAATGGACAAATTCATCCTCGTTCAGGTCTGCCTATTACTTCTCATCAAGCTTGCTTTATTGACTTCTCTACTTATAAGGGTGAACGTAACGTTCGCGTTATTCGTCAGAAAGGACAAGAATATATTGCTAAGGTTATTGAGGGTATGACGCCGATACCTGCTTCTTGGGGTGTTGCTACTTCTAATCGTGCTGTTACTGAAATTGATATGTCAAGCTATCAGATTAAGGGCACAATGGGATTGCAAGTAAACAACACGACGAAGATGTTCTTGTTGCAATGTAAATTATAATTAACCGTTAAACAGTAAAAGATATGCCTACAATGCAATATGCTGGTGGTGCTGCAAATAAACAGGAAAACACCGCTCCTGCTGCTCCTACTGAAACAGTAGATAAAGAGAAACCAACTGCCACTATGGTAGAAAGAAAACAAGAAGAAGCCGATGCTGCTTATGTCGATATTCGTTATATGGTTATAGCTCTTGCTTCTCATTATTCTTTGTATCGCAAAGCTAATGATAAAGAGCTTGCTGAACGTAATGAATATATCGGTAGCTGTATTAGAAGTTCCAATGCTCTTTGTGCAAACAAAGGTGAACTTGAAGCTTACTTTCCTAATCTTATTGGTGTTTCTCCTAACGACCAAAATTTCGTTAGACGTGTTAAAGAATATCTGAATAATTTTCAGGTTAAAGTTGACAAGCTTGGTCTTCGTCTTAATCTTACTTTCCATTATAATCATTTTAAAGATTATCTTGCTTTCAAGAAAAAAGAAGAAGCTATTGAAACCGAATTTGCCCAAGTCAATCGTGGCGATGCTACGGCTCTTAAACGTGCTATTGAGAATAGAATTGTTAAACTCAATGCTCTTGAGTCAACTAAATGGCAATATGGTAATCCGGAAAATGTAGCCGATTATCTTCTTTATCGTCATTGCTTGTTATATTCTGATGTTGCTAAAGACCACTCTCTTATTAACAAAGAGCATATTCGTTTTTATTTTAAAGACGAACAAAAGGAAAACGAGCTTAAAGCTAAGCAACGTCTTGAACTCAACAATGCTAAGCGTAACTTTGTTACTCTTATCGGTAATGATAAAGCGTTTGAAGATGTTTATGTTCAGTACTGTGTATTGAAGAATAAACCTATCATTCCGTCACTTGCCGAAGACGACCTTGTTAAACAAGAAAATCTTGACTATTTTAGTCAGAAAGAACCTGCTAAGTTTAATGAGCTTTATACCGACCGCAGTATTTCCGTTAAATCTCTGATTGAACGTCTTGTTGCTTACGGTATTCTTATTAGACATCCGCATAGTCAAAACATTGTTTCTGCTAATGGTGATTTTATTGGGGCTAATATGAAAGAGGCTACTGCTTGGTTCAAGAACGCTGAAAATGAAGCTACTGTTGCCGCTTACGAAAATCAACTAAAACTTGTTTAAGTTATGGATATAGAACAGATGCACGTCACGTTCAGAGAAGTTGCTCAACGCATGGGGCTGCAAACTGTTCGTGCTATTTTTCCAGAAGATGTTGATATTTGTCTTAATTTTGCCATTATAACCAAAACTCGAAATATCGTTGCAGAGAATGCTCAAACTGTTAATGATTTAATTGTTAGAGCTAATGCTGACATTTCTCAACTTAATGCTCTGCGTAATCTTGCTAAGAAAGGAGAAGTATCAGGCTCATCTCTTACGGGGGGTGGTACTGAACTTCATCCTTTTCTTGCTAAGGTCGATAATAGCGAAGTAATGTTTTATACTCGTTTTGCTATTGGTTATGCTGGTGACAATGCTCTTTACGATTGCCGTATTATTGAAGCTGAATATCTTCAAAGAACACTTCGAGATTATTGCAATCGTGCTACTAAACAACACCCCGTTTGTGTTGCTGTTTCCATTGACGAGAAACTGAATGTTGAAATATATAATGGTAGTTCTAAGGCTGTTCCTAATATTCTTGTTTACAATTATATTAAGACACCCAATAAAGTTAGACTTGATGAAGAGAATTCTGCTAACAATGTAAATTGTGATATGCCTGATTATCTTATTCAAGAAATAATTGAACTTGCTGTTCAGTATTATAAACAGACTTTTACTCGTCCTAATGAACAAAAAGTAAATTAAAATATTATTAACCATGAGACAATTTCTTTTAGGTAAGAGTGTTGCTTACCCTACTGCTCTTACAAGTCTTGCCGTTGGTCAACTTGCTTTCGTAGCTCTTGTTTCTGGAGTTGAAACTCTTGACAGTGACGGTACTAAGATTAAGGACAAAGGTTATATTTATCTTGGCAAATCCGATGCCAAAGGCGGTAAACTTGTTGTTCCTATTTATAAGAATAACTTCTCTTATTCCAAAATGGTTTATGTCGCTTCTACTCAATATACTGGCAATTTTACTATTGCTGATGTTGTAGCAGGAAGTGACTATACCGTTGTTGTTGTAAAGAAAGGAGTTGGTTTTAACGAACGTAACAAATGGACTGCTACTGTCCGTGCAAAAGCTGCCGATACTGTTGACACTATTGCTTCTGCATTAGCTTCGCAGATTACGGCAAACGTTGGTGCTGGTGTTACTGCTGCTGCTTCCGCTGGTAAAGTTACGGTTACTGCCAAAGAAAATGGTGTTAATTATGAGCTGACACTTGGCGATGATTTGTTCGGAACTGAAGTTACTCAGACACATGCTACTGCCGCTGTTGCAGATGCTAAGTATATTACCGATTTGGCTATCAAGGCTGCTGCCGACGCTGGTATCGAATATACTTATCAAGATGCTTCTGAGCTGATTTATCCGGACTTCCCACTTAATCCTTTGGCTCAAGATGATTCCGCCGATACTGGATTTACTGTTTATACAATTCGTTTTGCCGAACCTCGTGAAATGAAGACAGTTGACCAGAGTATTAATCAAATTGTACAAATAGCTGTACCTACTGGTACTGCCGCTATTGCGACTATCGACAAAATCTTGGCTGCACTTGCTGCCTAACATAGTAAGCAAATAATTTGTATAATGCGCAAAGCCACTGTTACTATAAGTATTTATGGTAATAGTGGCTTTTATTGTTTAATACCCATGACCGAAATTGTACCCACTATTGATTTTATTAATCAAGCTCTTAAAAACTATTCTGTTACTGCTGTTGTAATATCAAGTTGTATTTTTATTCTTTATACTATTATTATTAAAGGAATTGATTATTTTCGTCATAAAGACCAACAAAAGCCTATGATTGAAATGGCTAACTCTGTTAAAGAAGTTAGCAATAACGTTGTAAGACTCAATACTATTCTTGATAAACTTTTTCAAGATGCTCTTCGTAAAGATGTCGAGAAAAGCAAGATTGTAATTGAGCTTTCGTTTTCCAATTTCCAATCAAGAATTGTTCATCTTTGTAGAAACATTATTATAAACAATAATATTGACCTTAATAAGAATCTTGTTATTGCCAATATCAAGCAAACTATTAATGCCGAATATTATAAAGTTTATCATAATCTTTCTCAATATGATATTGATGGTCGTCCGATTTCTTTGTTCCTAAAAGAAGAATGGAAAGAAGATTGTCTTAATAATATACTTGGTATTATTTACAACGGTCAGGAAGAAAAAATCCGTATTAATCAAATATATAATATTCTTTATGTTAAGGTTAATGATTGGATAGTTTATATTAACAATAAATATACCGACCATGAGTAACGATAAAAGGCTCGAACGTATCGGTAATAAACTTCGTAATAATATTAACAATGTTGTTTGTAAAGATGTAGATAAGATAAATCTTGGATTTGTTTCTACCAATCTTTTTGGTAGTTCTTATTTTTATGATGTTATACGTAGTTGTATCGATTACGATATTCTTCTTACCGATAAAGAAAAAGAAAAAATTGATGTAATATTTAATACTTCTGAATATGGAAGATACTGTTTTACATGATATAAAAGTTCCTATTGATTGGATTTGTACTTATAGACAAATCCAATCTTTGCTTATAGATTATGGAATATCTGCTATTGCCGGTTGTGATAATGTTTGTAATAACAAAAATAAAGACATTATTCAACTTTGGAACCTTTTTAAAAATGCTGTTTATGTCTATTATCGAGAAGATGTCGATAAAGCAAATCGTATATATGACTTTGTAGTTCGTGGACTTAAAAAGTACACAGATGTCAATGTTGGTACTTCTACTATTCATGTTGAAGATAGTGAAGTTGAAGTTACTTGTACTGGCGATAATTATCAATTTGCTGATACTAAAACAAGCTATAATTTTCAAGCTAATGATGTAAGCCAATTAGATATTCAAGATAATGGTCTTGGACAAACTCTTTATTTTAATATTAAATCTCAGAAGATTGTTGCTATTGGAACTAAGGAAGAGATTTTTAGTATTGGATATGATTTTGTTCTTGACAATCCCGAAGATGCTACTTGGCTTGGTTATACCAGCGCAAATAATACTCTTATTATTCGCGAAAATAAATCTAAACTTCGTGTTGCTACATTTAAGTTAGTTCAAGCTGAAAGTGATAATATTCTTGAAGGTAAAGTTACTCAAGATGTAAACGATTATACTTATCGTTATACTATTAATGTTGAACCTACTTCTATTGAAATACCTGCCGAGGGTGGTACTAAAATTTTCACAGTTGAATCTTATAAAGAACTTGTAGATAGCGAAGGTTCTGTAATCGGAGATAAGATTAATGTTCCATACAATGCTTATTCTTCAAGTATTTATTTTAAAGTTAACGGTAATCAAGTAAGTGCCGAAGCTAATACCGAAGAAATTCGTTCTGCTGCTATTATTATTGAGCGTGACGAAGTTGGTGTTTCTGGAAATAAGAAAATTGATTTATATCAAGATAGTCTTAATAAAGAAATTCGATATAGACTTATTGCTACTGTTGATACTAATACTATTGATTCAGACGGAGTTAATCCTGTTACTTTAACTATTGAATCTTATAAAGAAACCTATGTTAATGGAGTTTCTCAAGGAGATAGAACTAATATTCCTTATACAGCTATTTCTGATAAAGGGCTTCTTAAAAATAATACTTCTGATAAAACGAAATGGTATATGTCTGCTAATGATACTACTAATGTTCGTACAGATAGTATTATTGTTAAGCAAATGGAAAGTAATAAGTCTGAAATCATAGATATTAGACAAAATCCTGCTCAAGAAGAAATTAGTTATGTATTTAGTGTTGACCAAGAAAGTTTAACTCCACCTTCTACTGGACAGAACGTTATTCTTAATATTCAGTCTTATAAACAATATTATATTAATGGTAAACCTACAACTAAAACTCCTATTGGCTATACCGGTGCTGTTGTTACTGGTAATGATTTTATAACTATTCAAGAGGGTTTGCCAAATAGTATTACTGTTGCTCCTAATAGTGGAGAAAGCGAAAGAAGTGGTAAAATTCTTTATACTCAACAAGATAACTCTGGTAAAACACTTGAAGTTAGAATTAATCAAACTGGTGCTTCTATTACTTATACTTATTATTTGAGTATTGGCGAAAACGAAGTTTCTTTTATTAATACCGCAGATAGTAAGACTATATCTGTTGAGTCTTATCGACAGAAATATGTTAATGGCAATCCAAAGGGTGGAAGAGAAAATGTTGACTATTATCTTTCTCAAACAAGTGGCAATGCTAATGAAAGTCAATATGGTGGAGTTACTGCAAGTCCTCAAGGTGAATATATTTATATTACTTCTGAACTTAATCAAACTAACGAAACTGTATCTATTCAATATGATGTTATTCAAACTCAAAGTTCCGGAACTCCTAATGTAGAAAAACTTACTATTACTAAAGCTGCTTCTACTGTTGAAGACCAATATTTTATTGAAGCTCAAAATACTTGGATTGACGTTGTTGCTTATCCCAATGGAAGTTATTCTTATTTTAATATAACACGTGCTGAAAAGCGACATGTTATTAATGGTAATGTTACTTCTGTTGAAGATAATCTTCATTGGGAACCAAGTTCTGATAGTAGTTGGCTTCATGTTGGTAATCAAGACGAAACTTATATTCTTTGTGATGAAAATACTGTTGGTGCTTTTAGAACTGGTAAAATAACTGTTAGACTTGTTGCTTCTAATGATACTAAAGTTGAGATTACTGTTAAACAAGCAGAAGCTACTTTTAGAACTCAAAGAGTTGCTTATCTTCAACAACATACGTTTAATCTTTCTCCTAACAATACAAGTGGAGAAACTACTTATAGATTAATGTATGAAGAAATCAGAAATGGTCGTATTATTAACGAAACTGATGAAAGCGACAATTATCAAGGAAATGGTTTATATTGTTATTCTACTACTTCTTGTGGTCAAAGTTGTTCTGATTGGAATTTTACTTCAAATAGTTATATGAAAACCGCTGGAGTTTCGTTTGTTGGTAGTTGGGGAATGGAAGAACGTTTAGCTGCTACTGGTAATTATCGAACTCAAGACGGTAGATACGAAACATATATTAATGCTACTTTTAGCGTTTATGATACCTTAGCTATTGCAGAATTTAAAACCGCTCGTGCTAATGATTCTATTTATGACTTCTTCTATCATTATATTCCTAAAGAACTTAAATGTGTTTATACTGATTTAGTTAAAATATTTATTAATGCTCATGGAGATAATTATAAACTTCGTAAAGCTGTTTATAATCTTAATCTTTTCCAATCTCTTATTGCCGCTTATTTCTTTGAAGATACTAAGAAGATTAAACTTTTTCTTGATTGTATTATTGCTTTTGCTAATAATTACTTTAAAGAGAACGATATTCTTTACGAGTATCGTTTGAATGGTATAGAAGAAAACGGTCATGTTTATCTTGATATTCTTCCTTGTCAAGAGAAAACTGATGTTAAGCTTGAACTTGATGCCAAAACTGGACATCTTCGTGAGATTGATAAATCTGCTAACAAACAAGCTATTGATTTTGAAATTAAAGATAATAATTTAATCGCTATTAATCATGGATATAGAAGAGAAAGACTTGGGGAAAGCAATAGTAACTGTTGCAAGTCCTGAAATTTATGATGCAACGCAGGCTTATGAAAGGCTTACTTATGTTAAGCATAATGGACATGTTTATCTTAGTAAGCAAGATGTGCCTGTTGGTGCATCTCCTACGGGGGGTGATAACGATGAATATTGGCTTGATTATGAAATAGCTGCTGCTTCTTGTCGGCTTGGTCGAGCTTATCGTCGTATCACTGATTGGAACGTTGTTAGACCTACTGGTGGAAGTTATGACAATCCACACCCCGTAGAGAAAGAATGGAGTGCTGAACCTACTTCTGCAAATGGTATTCTTTGGTATTCTGAACGTCTTTTTACAGAAGACGGTCGTAATCAAGATGCTGAATGGAGTATGCCTGCTCAGCTTACTTATACTCTTTATACAGAGTTTTATACTTCTAATGTTGAAAAAGAACCAGGTACTCCTGATACTCATCCTCAAAACTGGGTAAAAGGTTATCAAGAAGGTTATATTTGGCTTGCTACACAAGAAGTTTATAATGGTTCTAAACAAGGTTGGGTAGTTACTCTTCTTCGTGGAACTAAAATTGAAAGCGTTGAAGCTACTGTTGATGCAGAAGTAGGTACTCCTACTGTTGTTGTTATTAACAAAGGAACTGACCTTAATCCAAAGTTTGTATTTCAGTTTACTAATATGAAAGGTAAACATGGAGATAGAGGTAATTATACTTTTATCTTTAATGGAGAAATTAATCCTACTGGAAATAATCAAACTTCTTCTGTTGTAACTCCTACTGGTATTACTCTTGCTGTTGGGGATAATGTTATTGATAATAATGGAGATGTTTATACAGTTCATGTTATTGGGCCGACTACTTTTGCGGTTATTCAAGATGCTGTTCAAACTATTCGTGGTATTGATACCAAACGTGGAGTTGTTTATATGCGTAGTAATAACGACTCTTCTGTTAAAACTCCGACTGGTGGTTCCTATGATAATCCAGTTCCTACTGAAAGTGCTTGGAGTACTGAGATTCCTGACGGTTCTGCTAAACTTTGGGTTTCTACTCGAATGTTTACTTCTAACGGTAAGAATCAAGAAGAAGCTTGGAGTACTCCTAAGAATTTGACTTATGTTCAATATACTGAAACTTGGTATAGTACTGTTGAGAATAACCCCGGCAATCCTGATGATAATCCGGATAATTGGAGCAAGACAGGTAATAATTTTATTTGGATTGCAGTTCGTACTATCTATAATGGTAGTAAACAAGAATGGAATATAGCTAAAGTTGTCGGTAAGACTGGAGATAAAGGTAATACGGGAAGTATTAAATCTGTTACTGCAACAGTAGATGCAAATGTTGGAACACCTACGGTTACTACTTCTATTACAGGAGATAAAACCAATGCCGATATTAAATTTGAATTTAAAAATCTCAAAGGTCAAAAAGGAGATAATGGTACTTCTGCTACAATAGAATCTGCTTCTGCTTCTGTTGATAATAATACTGGAACTCCAAGTGTTACTGTTACAGCTGGTGGTACTTCTACTAATCGTACATTTGCTTTTGCTTTTAAGAATTTAAAAGGTGCAAAAGGGGATAAAGGTACAGACGGTAAAAACTTTATCATTCTTGGATATAAAGATACTCTTGAACAACTTCAAACAGATGTTCCAAGTCCTGCTCAAGGCGATGCTTATGGTGTTGGTACTGCTGAACCTTATGAATTATATGTTTATGATACTACCAAAGGTTGGGTGGCTAATGGAACTATTGGCGGCGGAACTTCTGTTGATGTTGTGGATAATCTTACTACTGCTGATGCAGATAAAGCTTTGTCCGCTAATATGGGCAAGAAGCTTAATGATGAAAAGCTTGCTATTACAAATATTGTTAATAATTTAACAACCAATGATAGCAAGAAAGCTTTATCTGCTGCTCAAGGTAAAGCGCTTAATGAAAGCAAAATAGATGATGCTCCTAAAGACGGTAGTCCTTATATGCGTAAAAATGGAGCTTGGAGCGCTTATACTCAAATTGAAGAAGTTTATACTTTTGCACCTACTATTAGTGGAAATAAAATTACTCAAGAAGATTATAACGGTCTTAAAGCAGCAATTGAAGCTGGCAAAATTATTGCTTATGGTCAACAGGGTATGAATGGTAATTATGTAGCTACTTTAAGTGCTTCTATGGAAGATGCCATTCGATTTATGACATTTGCTGGTGATTCTTTCCAAGTTTTTACTGTTACTCCTGATTTAACTTTTATTGGCGAAAGCGAATATCTTATTTTAAAAAATAATACTGCTGAGTATGAAGTAATTGGAGATTATAATCCTGCTCATAAAAAATACGTCGACGAAGCTGTTGTTGCTAATTCATATAAAGTTCTTCCTGGTGAAGTTCTTGATATTACTCAAGGTATGGCTTCCGATGATATTTTCAATAAGTTTGGTGGAAAATCAGCATATCTTGATTTTGTTAAGAATACTCCTACTAATTCTATTATACGAGTTGAGGGCGGTGCTCTTTGTGTTGCAAGTATGATTAGTTATACTAATGATAATACAAGTACTCTTGATATTCAGACGTTTGGTCTAAATGCTTCACAATATATAAGAGTTACTGTTAGTGGTGGAACTGCTTCTGCTTTAACAGCTAAATATATTTTTGTAAATGAAAGTGATGTTCTTAAAAAGAATAATACTACCGCTTATACTCCTACACAACATTATCATCCTGCTACAAAAGCTTATGCTGATAATATTGGTTATGGTAGAACTATTACTACCACTGCTGATAAATTTTTAAATACTGCAAATCTTAGTGGAGTTGATGCCGAACAACGAGTAATTGATTTATTTGGTAGTCTTGATAATTTTAAGAATGTTGTAGCTAATATTTTAGCTAATCATGTAAGATATTATTTTCATTTTGGTGATAATCCTAATAATAATTGTGTAGAATTAGGTTGTGTAAATGCTTGGAGAGCAAATAATAATAGTTCTCACAAACTGAATTTTATTATTACTTATTATGATGAAAATAATTTATATACTAATCGTATTTCTATTGTAGTAAACAATGATACTGCTGCAAGCAAAGTAATTATTGCTTCTCTTGTTAATAGCGATAATGTTGCTACTCTTACTAAGAAAACTTCAACTGAATATTCTAACATTAATCCTAAAGCAAATAATACTGCTTATCTTGTAACAGATGATTAAAATAATTATTATAAAGACAATCGCATTAATCTCGGCAATAATCTTGTCGAGATTAATCTATTTATTAATGTTTAAAAAATAAAGTTATGGATAATCAAAACGATGTAGCTCTTGCAAATACTGTTAATGGGGGGGGGCTTAGGGTAGGAGAAACTAACGCTGGTGCTTTTGTTGGTAGTACTCTTGTTGCTGGTAAAGAATTTGATATTGAGCAACTCATTAACAATATTACTATTCCTGATGATTTCGTAAGTTCAAGCGATAATGTAGGACGTATTTTAATTGCTAATTTTAGCAATAGTGATAAAATTGCTTTATATCGAAATGCGCAAAAAGTTACTATTCCAAAGCAACACGTTGCATGGTATTCATATAGTATTGGAGAAGAATTTTATGCTGTCAATGAAGGTAATATTACTGTTAGAGGTCTTATCCAATATTTTAAGCAAGTTGGCAGCAATTTAAATACTAATTATATTAATAATACTTATGCTTATAGTCAAGTTATAACTGACGATATTGCAGATTATAATAGAGTTTATAATATTGTTTGTATATTAATGAATGAATAATATGGCTTACGAAAACAATAATGTTCGTGCTGGTGCCAATGGTGCTGGCGTTTATATTGGTAATACTGAAATCATGGGGGGGGGAGTAAATAATATTCTTGATACTAATTATACAGCTCCATGTAAAGTTGTTGTTATTAATAATTCTGATAAGACACTTAATGCTTATTTTTATTTTATGAATGGCGATGATGATATTCCTTTTTCTCTTGAACCTAATGGAGTATTATATAAGTCTTTTGATGCTTATAAGGATACTTATTTAAGGTTGTCAGATAATATTAATCAAACAATGAATGTAGTTGTATCTTATGGATATGATGATGGTACTCCTACTGTTGATAGCAGTAATAGTAATGGAAAAACCGAAATTCAATTCATGGGAGATAGCGAAATAAAAGCTACTTATGTATGTATTATTACTCAAATAATTGGTTAAAAAAAACCATGTTTTGCTTTTATATTTGATAATTATAAATACATTTGTCTAATCATAATCAAGTTATTGTTAGTCTTGTTGTTTGGCTTATTTATATTATTAATAACAGCGGTTATTATTTGTTTTTGGTTTAGGTTAAAGTTGAACAACAAGCTGCAATAACTTGATTTTTAAAACAATAAACTTATGGATAAACTTATAAATGATGGGGGGGGGTAAGTTATGATTGCTACTGGCAGTAATGAAGTTCGTCAAGTTTTTGTTGGTGACGTATGAATTAGACGTTTCATATTCTGGTTAATTTATTTATTCACTTAAAACTTTTATTATTATGGAAAGAATTAATTTAATGACTTACGGTGTTATTGGTTTTATTTGTGCTCTTATTTTCGGTGTAACTCTTAACGTTGGTTGGGAAGTTATTTTCGTTAATCTGTTTATTGGTTTTGCTACTGCTATTATTAAATGTATGCGGAAAGGCTACGATTTCTATTTTGCTGCTGGTAATTTCGGTTTGCCTGTTTTCGTTGCCGGAGTTATTACTTCTATTTGTATAGCTTTATCTATTGCTTAACATGAACTATCTTGATATTGTTATAAGACAAATTCTTGATAACTTTGATTTTGCTTACATGCTTTGTTGTAACATTCTTTGTTTTGTTATGATTAAAGCTCATGATGAATTTAATGGTGCTAAGAAAGTTCCTACTTGGAATAAACGTCTTTATTTGATTGTTTCTATTCTACTTCTTGGTATTGTTTATTATAATGTAGGTGAAGTTAAAGTTACTGTTCTTGTTAATAGTGCTATACTTGCTCCAGTATTTTGGAGTTGGGTAGCCGCTCCAGTACTTCGTAGATTTGGAGTTAAATATAAGCAAGTAGATGATGCTTTAAAATAAATAATGAACCTGCCCCGTAGAGGAATCGAGAGGTAGCAATGATGTTGCTCTTGGTTTGCATCCTCTACGGGGTGTTATAGCTATACTTATGATTATTATTCATACTCGTCATTTTCCTTTTGGAAATTATACAACGATTAATCTTTTTGGTATTCTTTTTACTAAGAATAAAAAGCTTTCTAAGCGTACTATTAATCACGAACGTATTCATACTAAACAGATGAAAGAGATGTTATACATCTTTTTCTATTTATGGTATGGTCTTGAATATATTATTATTCGTTTATTTCATGCTAAACAAAACGATGCTTATCATGATGTTAGTCTTGAAGAAGAAGCTCATAACAATGACGATAATCAAGACTATATTTATCTTAGAGAGCATTATGCTTGGTTGAAGTATATCCGAATACGTTCTGCGGAATAGAAAAACTGTTTGCGACACGCACGAGGATATGATTTTCCTGCCCCGTAGGAGAAGATAATATACGAAATGATTAATCTATCACCAAACGGTTTGCGTAGCGTGGCGAGCCTTAAAACGAGCCGTTTGAATAAAACATATTATTAATAAACATCTTAATCTTAATAAAGCTGTTATGGACAAACTTAAAAAAGTTAATATTTGGAGATTTGTTGAAGGTCTTGGTCTTGACCTTAAACGGAAGCAACTTATTGGTAAACTTATTGAAGAAATAGTAGATGCTTCTATTGAGGGAGTTCCTGCTGCTTCTAATGATAATATTGGTGGTATTAAAACCGGTTATACTCAAAATGAAAAGAATTATCCAGTTGCTCTTGATGAAAATAAGAAAGCTTATGTTAATGTTCCTTGGAGTGATACTAATACTACTTATGAAGTTATGGGTGGTGCGACTTCTACTACTAATGGAAAAGCTGGACTTGTTCCTGGTGCTGCTGCTGGTCAACAAACTCGTTATCTTCGTGCCGATGGGCAATGGATGACCCCACCTAATCAAACCTATTCTAAAGCAACCGCAGATGCTCTTGGTCTTGTTAAAATTGGATATACTGCCAATGGTAAAAACTATCCAGTTCTTCTTGACGCTGACGGTAAAATGTATGTAGCTGTTCCTTGGACTAATACTACTTACAATGCTGCTACTGTTGACAATCCTGGGCTTATGTCAAAAACTGATAAAGCTAAACTTGACGGTATTGCAGAAAACGCTAACAATTATAGTTTGCCTGCTGCTACTTCCGCTGCCCTTGGTGGAGTTAAACAAGGAGCTGCTGTTGCCGATGCTGCCGCTGATGCAGATGCTGCCGCTCTTGCAACAAAAATCAATGAGCTTATAGCAAGTCTTAAAGCTGCTGGTGTAATCGCTTAAACATAAAGCTTATGAAACAGATTATAATAATTCTGCAAGCAATATTGCAAGAGTTGAAAGAACAAACAAAGTTATTAAAAGAATAATTCCTGCTTATGAAAATAATAATTATTATTCTTCAAGCTATTTTAAATCTCGTCCGTAAAAGGCGAGATTTAATTGCTAATAGAAGCAAGATACCGCCTGAATATAGAGATGATGTTGTTGTTTGGTATAGTCCGAAGAAACAAAGACTTACTAATTATGATGTTATTGAAAGTTATGCTGAGGATTTTACTTATTGGACGATTAACAATACAAGTATTACTTCTGCTCAAAAGAAAATAGTTATTCCTGCTGGCACAGAATTGAAATATGTTATAGCTTATAGAGGTTTTAATGCTTCTACTGATGGATTCGATATTAAATATACAGGTAATATTGCTATAACATATAGATACAACAAAGAAGACGGTACAGTAGGTACTATTGCTATTGATAAAAGTGGTATCTATCATTTACCTGCCAGCGTTAGAGCTCAAAAGAATTTTGGCTTTTATTGTAATCCTCAAACAGTAACAGAAGAAGCTACTATTGAGCAACTTCCTACCTCTATTCTTAAAGATTTCAGTGGAAATGGACTTGATGCTTATATGTATGGTTTTCAAGGGAAGTTGAATAGTGGGGTTGGTATTTATGCCGTTGACTTTACTACTTATAGGAAAACAAGTGTTGTTACCGATGTTTCACATAATACTGTTAAGGTTGTTCCAGCAGCGAGTAACTATTTATTTATTAGATACGCTACAACAGAAATGCCAGCTTATACAGTAAATGTTCAAAATCTTGGTAATAATGTCCTTACTTATCAATACGCAACCGAAAATGGTAGGCGAGAAATAACACTTACCGAGGGAATAAATGAAATTCCTGAAAGTATTAAAGTAGAAAATCCTTATCAGGTAGGATTTCGTGTTAACGCTGGTACTGGAGAAATTACTATCACTCAAATCCCAGATTATCCTAATCAGCTCTGTTATAGTGGTAAAGAAACTCTTATTGCTTACGACATTCCTCTTTTAACTGATTTTACAGTTATTGCTAAAAGAAAATGGCTCAATGTTAATAAAGGTACATTTATTGTTTATGGCAATCCTTTAAGCGGTGGTATTGAGAATAGTGCTTTTGGCTTTGAATATATTAATGCAGGTGCTCAAAAATTAATTAATACATTTGGTAATTCAAAAATCTTAGATAATTTTTATGAGGATGATATTAGCTTTATGACTCCTACTAATTATAATGGAAATAATAAAGCTAAAGGTAGTACTCCTAATACTAAAAATACACTTGCTATTGGTAATTATACAGATACTACACAATACGGTTTTATTGGTTGTCATGACGATATTATTATTCTCAAACGTTCTCTTACAATTAACGAAATTAACGATATAACTAAAGCTATATTTAACGAAACCATTATTGAAGAATAAACGAACAACACACCGTAACCTTAACTCTTATTTGCCCGATTAGACACAAGACGAAAGTCTGCTTATTAAAGCTGATATTAATTTGTCAGCAGAAATAAGCAGGCTTTATTTTTATCGGATATTTAATTTCTAAACCTTTTCCTGCTTCCCAGCGTTATGTATTTGTAATTGCAATTATGAGAGAATTATTTATTTTATTATTAATCTTATTAAACTTAACTATTATGATGTTAGTTGATAAAGAAACTGGAAAAGGTTATGTTGAGATGAAGAAAGTTCATCGTGACAAGAAATAGTATGCTTCTAAGGCAGTTGGTGGAACTGCTCTTGGTCTTAGTATTGGCGCACTTGGTTTACAACTTCTTGGCGGTGGTCTGCTTAACTGTGGCTTATTTGGTAATCGTGCAACAGTAGCTGAAACTGCTGCTATTGCTGGAACTACTGCTAATGAACATTATCTTGAACGTAAACAATGTGCCGACCAAGTACAATTTGTTAATGACATGTGGCGTTCTACTTATGCGCAGCAAAATCAACGTTTTGAAGATAGACAAACTATTAATCAAGAAATGTTTGGTATTTATAGTACTATGCGTAACGGGTTTGATGTTATTAACGCTACTGCTAATAAAAATGCTTTTGACCTGTACAAGTATTCTCGTGACAGTAAAGATGAACTTGCTGGTCAGATTGGTGAATTGAAAACTGAATTGGCTGTTCTTAAAGCTACTCGTCCGTATCAAGACGCTCTTATCCAGTGTGATATTCGTCGTGTTGCTGAACATGCCGACTTTAATCTGTGGCGTAGAACTTGCCGTATGATTAGCGGTGAAGTTGTTCTTCCGAATACTCCTACCGTTACTGGTTACGCAAGCTATAATCCTTGTGCTTGCCCTGCTACTACACCTGCGCCTACTACGGCTGCGTAAAACAATAATAGAGGAGCAGAGAGTGGTAATCTTTCTGCTCCTCTTAATTTAAATTCTTATATTATGCCATTTCCACAATATCAAGTTAATCTTGGATACGACCCACTTCTTGCTGGCATGAATACTCCTGTTGATTATATATCTCAATTAGATGCTCAAATTCAGCAGTTGAATAATGCTAAAGCACAACTTCAATCTCAACTTGGAAATCCTAATCAAAATATGCAACCTGTTAGATCTACTCAGCCTCAACAAGCTGTACAACAAATTAGTCTTTGGGATGAGATTGATAAAGAAGTTTGTTCTTTGAATAATGACCAACAAGCTATTCTCGCTAAAGATGATGTTTATAATAATGTATCTGCTGAACTTCAAATGCTTATTCAGCAAGAACTTATTAATTCTGTTCGCGATAAAGTAGCTAACTCTCCTCGTGGTAAGGAACTTCTTGAAAAACAACTTAACAATATACGTGCCAAGAAAGATAGTATTATTGAAGAAGCTAATAAAGAATTAGAACTTTTCAAGAAGTTTCAGATAGCTGCCCAAGCTAATCCTAAACTTACCTATGTTGATTTTTGTAACAATATTAAAAATAAAGAAGTATGATACAGCGTGAAGTTATAGTTAATAAACTCGTTGAGTTTTATACCGGCAAAGTAGATGAACTTGCCAATCAGAATGCTCTTATAATGATTTTCCGACCCTTTATTGACAAAGCTGCCGATAAAAGTATTGGCAAAGTTGATAAGTTTCTTAAGATGATACAAGAAGAAGATGGTACTGTTGATATAGAACCGCTTCTTGGCAAAATGACAGATAATCTTATTGTTGCTGCTACGAAAGAATATCCCGATTTGTTTGGTGGTATTACTATTGGTAACGGCAAAATTAAGATTGGAGTTCCCGGCATTGACAAGGATATTGTTCTTGAAGCTGCTGACATCGACCATTTTAAAAGTTGTTTAAAATAAGTTTCTTCCACGAAATTACTAAAACTGTAATTGTCGATTTAATTATGAACGGTAATATGTTGTGAAAACATGTTACCGTTTTATTTTTATCTTGCTGATAACATGGAAGTTATTATTAATAATGTATTTTTGTGTTATTAATGTTATTAATCCTAATCATCCTATGGCAACGCTTAATCAATTAATTAGTGAGATTGCTCATGCTGCTGGTTCTCCGAATACCCTTGCAGTTCGTCGAAATATTCGGCAGGCAATTATTCATACTCGTAATGAACTTATTCGGCAAAGTTATGAACGTCACGGTTATACTGACAAAGGTCTTGAACAACGTTTTAGACTTGAACTTATAGATGTTCCTGATGGTGATGTTTATGGTACTAAAGATTTAAATCTTCCTCTTATTAAACGAACTAAGAATAAAGTTCCTCGTCCGGTTCGTCTTATCAACAACACTCCTTTTCAATCTATTCGTACTTCTGGTGTATATAATCTTTCTGTTCCTTTCGTTCGTGAACATGCTGCTCAATTTTATAATCAACTTGTCGGTCTTTGTCGTATTCTTCGTTACGACTATATAAATGAATATCTTTATATTTATAGCAATAGTAATGATATTCTTGACAACGTTAATTATATTACTGTTGAATCTCCTTTTGAATATCCGCATCTTATTAAAGAAGAAACTGTTGAAGCTGCTGGAGAATATCATTATTCTGATTATGATGATAGTGAAGAACTTGATGATAATGAATTTCTTCTTCCTGAAGATATGATTGGTCAAATTAAGGATATTATTTTTAAACGTAATCTTCTTAATGTCGCACGTGAGGGAAATGAAACACCTGTTGAAAATCTAACTCGTTAATCTATGCGTCCAGATATTGATATTAAATACTATTATGGTAAATTCATAGAGGATGCTAATAAAGCCTATGATATTAACAAAGAAGATTATAATAATCTTATTAGTCTTCGCAAAAGGCTTTATCGACTTGTTGCTAATAAAAAAGCAATTATAAACGAGTTCTTTAATCTTGATATAAATAATATTGGTGACGATAATGAAATCAATGCTGTTGATTTCGATGCTTGTCGTACTAAAACTCGTACTTCTGAGTTTGTTACTACTGATGTTCATAAACGTCTTACTTATCTTAATTTCCTAAAGTATCTACAAGTTCAAAAGAACGTTTACGGTGTTACTCAAAGTCTTAAACTTGAAGAACGTAAAAAGAGGCTTACTATTACTGAATATAGAAAACTTGTTCAACGTTTTTATAACTATGGAGTTATGAAATGTATTCTTGAAGGTTATGCTTATCAAGTTGCCGGTGGTCTTGGCAATATTGTTTGCAATCGTTGGAAAGTTACTTCTAAGAAACCTGTTATTGATTTTAATGCTACTAATAAAAAGAAACGAGAAATTCTTGCTGCTGGTAAAAAACTTTATAATGAAGACGAAGCTGCTGCTTGCAAACTCCGTGGTATTAAGTATGACGGTGTTCCTTATAAAGTTTATAAAACTAATGATTATTATTATGAATTTAAACTTATTGATAATAGTCGTTATAAAAACGTTAATATTAAGTTTGAACGTAAAGATAGAATTGATTTTAAATATCGTGGTATGAGCCAAGAAGAAATTGCTGCTATGTGTAAAACTGTTGATGATATTTATCATACCAAATTTGATATGAGATTTAAACTTGGTATTCTTCTTTCTTTTGAACCTATGTCTTATCTAAATTTTATTAGAAATGCAGAACAAAAAGAATATAGTCTTGGAGCACATAATAGCCAAAATAGACAACGATTTCAATCCTGACAACAGTGACTGGATTGCTCGTGTTCCTGCTTGGTGTTTTGATGCAATGAGCCAACTTAAAGTTCTTAGAACTACATATAAAAAACGAACTCTTCCTGTAAGAAATCGTATTGTTCACAGCCCTTGTCCTATTACTAATAGCAAGGGTTTTGCTGTTTATGATAGTAACGGTTGTGAGGTTCGTTCTCTTAGAGAGAGTAAAGCTGGATGTTCATGTTCATCTTCTACGGGGGGTGATAGTAGTGAACTTGATAACACTCAACTTAGTGGTTCTAATACTATTTATATTACCGACGGAGCTTCTGATAAAGATTATATTGGAGCTGTTTCTGAACATGTTAATACAGATGTTTTTAATAGACGTCATAGAGTTGGTGACCAATATATCTCCCCCGTAGAGGATAATCGGAACTATGTCATTGTTGATAATAATACTATTGAACTTAATTGGGATGCTCGTGAAATTACTATTCGTAATCTTGAAATAGAAACCGAATATAGTAATTATTTTCAAGGAGAAATTCCAGTTGTTCCTAACAATGGTATTCTTATCGAAGCTCTTGCTTATTACTGTATGTATAAGATGCTTACTCGTGGTATGAAGCATCCTGTTTTTAATCTTGCTGCTTCTCAATATGGAACTAATCCTTATTATATGTGGATGCAACTTAAAGATAAAGCCAAAGCTTCTGTTATTGCTGATGCTCAAAATGAAAACGATTATGCTGGTGATGCTTGGCGTTCTTATTTTTATAATTATACATTTCCTAAATAATTACTGCTATGAGAATTAGTCAAAAACTTAATTTTGATAGTCCTTATGAAAATCTTAAAGAAGGCGACTTAGTTCATGCTGGTAATATAATGATTGATAAAGATACTGAAACTATTTGCAATGAACCTGGTCTTATTGATTATTATCTTCATGGAATTAATGCTAAAATAGTTGGTCATATTGAATGTAACGAAGAGTTTCTTGTTTTCTTTAATAACAATGATATTTATCGCGTTGATATTAGAAAGCCGATAGGTTCTAATAATCCTGTTAAAGTTGGCATTAATTGGCATTGGTGTGGTGGTGAAGTTTTTGGTACTTATACTTATAATGTTAACAATGAACTTATAGTTTGTATTAGTGAACTTAATCCCACAGAAGATTGTCCTCTTAAAAGTATCAATATTGATAAAGATGTTGACTTATATCAATATACTCAAGATAGCGATGAACTATATACAGAATTAGCTACTGCTCCTATTTCTAACTTTGGCGATGTTAAATTTGTCAATGGTAATCGTATTAAGAAAGGTACTTATATTTTCTTTATACGTTATTGGATTGATGATTATTATAATACTATTTGGTTTCCTATTGGTTATCCTGTTCAAGTAACAGACTTAGAAGCTCTTACTACTCCTAAAACAGTTTTCAATTATAACGCTGGTGACGGCAAAGGTAGTGGTAAAATTCAAGATTACTATTCAGAAGACGATGATTATACTAATACCAATCTTCTTGTTCAAGTTCGTATATTTACTGATACAAGACAGAATTATACTAAATATCAGCTTGCTGCTATCGTAAACGGAAATGCTTCTACCGAAGCTGTTGTTTGGAATAAGAAAAGTATTGGTACTATGGTTGAGTTTACAATTGATAATAGTTTTGAAACTATGTCACTTGAAGAACTTACTAATGAACCTTTTAATTTTTATAATGTTAAAACTCTTGATAATTATCGTAATAGAGTTTATCTTGCTAATTATAAAATTGCTAATAAAAACAAACCGTTTTTAAATGAAACTGATTATGGACAGCTTCTTGCTAAAATGGGAAACGTTGTTATAACTGCTGTTGATAGAGATGAAGGTGATTATCCGGAAGTTTCCGAAGCTATTAATTTCTTTAAACCTAAGCCTGGTCGTCGTGGAGTTTATTGTTTCTTTATTCATTATGTTTATGCAAATGGAACTTATACAGATGGTGTTCCTATTTTAACTTCCAATAGTGGAACTCCTTCTGTTGATGGAACTAAACTTACTTGTACTATTTTTGGAAGTGATAATAATAGATTTTGCCGTTGTGTTTGTCCTGCCGATAAAATCGCTCTTGGTGGAATTGTATTTGAACATATTCCTATGCTTGAGGGTTTTGTTGGCTATTTTATTAGTTATGCTGAACCTGAATATGTTGAAATTGGTAGTGGTTTTATAACTCAAGCTGACAAATATCTTTATGATGTCAAAGGACAAAATACTGGTAGTGCCGATAGTCCTTGTCGTTTTAATTATCCTGAATTTAGTATTGTTGGTGGTAAAACCGATGCTAATAAAATAAGCGAAGTTTGTTACTTCCAATATACCGATGACGGTAATCTTAATATTCGTCTTAACAATCCTACTGCCGCAAATGCAAGCACTGGTATTAATTCTACTTCTATTCTTCCGCCTAATAGTTTTGATAATATTGGTAAAGAGGGTGTTCTTAAAATTCAGCTTTCGTCTGGTTTTAACGACCATCATGGTACTACTCTTTGTGATGTTTATACTGATGATTATTCAGAACTTTATAGAGATGCCGATAAAAATCTTATTTCTCTTGGTTATATTGAATACGTTAAAGAATATGACCCTAATGCTAATTATACTTATGGCAAATCTACTGTAAAAGTTAATAATGCTACTGTTAAAGTTAATTATGCTTGGAATTATTATTGGAATGTTAGTACAATATTTACTTTTCATCCTCATGGTATTATCTTTAGTGATGTAGATTGGAATCCTTATGATGCTACTACTGGAACTAAATTTTATGGTAGTAGCGATACTGTTGCTAATAAACCTTTGATTTATTCTTTTACTTTTGTTCATGAAAGTCATTATTTTCTTATGGGGAAGAAAGTTAATATGTCCCCTCGTACTGTTTATTATAATTATAATGACGGTTCTGAAAATACTCAAGGTTCTAATCTTATTGTAGACCCTTCTCGTATTAACGATTTGTATAATCTTACTTCTAATTATTACTCTTTCTATCGTCGTATTATTATTAATTATAATAAAACTAATGAGCTTTATAAGCGTGAACAATATTCCAAAACTGTTTATCGTACTAACGTTATTGGTGATGAAAGTGTTGTTAATGCTTGGAAGCATATATCTCCTGAAAGTTATAAAATTATAAGTGAGAATAAAGGCGATATTACTAATATTGTTGCTGCTGGTACTTATCTTCTTGTTCATACAGAGAAAAGTCTTTTTGCTTTTGATATTAATAATGAACTTAAAACAAACGAGCAAAGAGTTCAGATGTTAATGCCAGATGTATTTGAAGTTGATTATAAAGAAGTCTTTACTACTAAATTTGGTATTTGTGGTTTCCAAGATTTTATTTCTTATATCAATGGAGATTTTGGTTATATCTTTTATGATTCTAATGCTCGTAAATTTTATAAATTTGATGCTGGTTCTGTTGAAGAAATCAATAACGATATAACTAAGTTTGTTGAAACTTATGCCGCTGACCGTGTTTATATTGGTTATGATTCTGCTAATGCTCGTCTTTTATTTAACTTTATGAAGAAAGATTCTGCTGGTGCTTGGAAATCTTGTATTCTTAGTTATAGTCTTTATAATAATGATTGGCTTAGTAGTCATAGTTATACTTCTGATTATAAATTTGTTAGTCTTAAAGATAACTTTTATCTTATAGATTTTACTAATAGTTATTATCGTATTCGTCAATTTACTAAAGATGTATATAACGAATATGAAGATGATGTACTAAATGAGTTTATGAATAATGAACTTATTGGCGGTAATACTTGTTCTTATATTGATGTTTATTTTAATTCTACTAATCCTAATGATATTAAGATTGTTAACTTTATAACTTATATGCTGAATAAAGAAAAAGATGACTATTTTGATGTTCTTGGTTGTTATCTTTATACTAATTGTTGTTATTCAGATTACTGTAATCTTAACGAAGAACGTGCTTCTGTTGCTGAATATAAGAAGCCTGTTTATGAATTTGGTCGTTGGAATTTTAATTGGTTTTATAATAAACTTAGAAGTTATAAAGAGCAAGAAATATTTGGTCGTATTACTGGCAAATATAACAATGAACTTGAATATAATCAAACTGCTGTTGATGCCAAACTTATGGTTGGTAAATATGTCATTGTTCGTTTTGTTTTTAGAAATACTAATAAAAAAGTTTTAATTAAAGATATACAAGCTTATTTCAATACATAAGATATGGAAAAGAAATATTATGATAGAGGTCGTGATAAAGCATTTATTGGTGCTGCTATTGGTGCTGTAGGTGGAATTATCGGTGGTATTTTCGGTAATAAGAAGAAAAAGAAACAAGCTGCTGCTCAAGCCGAAGCTGAAAGAATAAATGCTCTTAATCAACAAAATGCTATTGATACACAGTATCAAAATCAACAAGCTGCTATTGATGCTCAATATGAGCAAAATGTTTTAAATGTACAAGCGCAAGAAAAGCTTAATCGTGAACAGAATGAGCTTGCTGCTAAGAAGACTAGTATCGAAAACGCTGCCGGTCTTACTGCGTTATATGCTAATCAAGCCGAACTTGATAAAGAATTTCGTAACCGTTTTATGGCTTGTGGTGGTAAGCGTAAACTTCGTAAATGCGGTGGACGTAGTAAAGCTGCTTGCGGCACAGCCACTCCCCGTAAGGGAAGAAGCAAAGCTGGTCTTGGCTCGTTTATGCAATCCTCTACGGGGCAGTTACTTGGTAATGTTGTTGGTGGTGTTAGTTCTGGTATTGGTAGTATATTTGCTAATACAGGAGCAACTTATACTCCAACTGCTACTAAGCTTAACTATCGCACTAATACTTATAGAACTTATGACCCTGCTGATTTAGAAGTTTATGACGGTATTACTGACAAATTTACTGGTCGTCAAGTTGGAGAAAATAAAGCAAGTTATGCTAATGCTCAAAACAATAATATGGTTGCCATGAATACTCTTGGTCAAGCTCCTACTGCTGCTATTACTGCTGGAAGCAATACCATGTATCAGCCTCGTTATCGTAATGGCGGGCGTAAAAAGTTAGTGAAACGTGCCCGCTAATAGCATAGACTTTCGCTGTATGGCATTTTATCCTCGAAAATGATTAATCTATCACGATTGAGATAAAATGCCGTGGCGAGCCTTAAAATGAATATTTTAAAATTATTGATATGAGAAAGATTAATAATCGAAAAAGTCTTATATTAGCGGCTGGTGGCGGTAAATATGTTCCTAATATAGTTCGTGGTGGAAATGCTATTCCTCTTGGTAATAACTTTTATTACATAAAAGGTAGGAAACATTCTGCTGGTGGAGTTGATATTGGTGCTGACCCAAAAACTGGTCTTGAAGTTGAGGGAGAAGAAGTTATGAAAGTTACTCCTAAAGAAGTTCGTGTTTATTCTTCTGTTCCTTTTCTTCAAGGCAATAGTCCAGCCGAACTTGTAATGGGTGGAGCTAATCCCGATGCTGTTTTTAATGCTCAAGAAGAATTTAAAGATAGAAATCGTATTAACGATGATGGTACTAAATATGAAAATGGTGGTAAAATTTATGATGCGTCAAAGAATTATGAAAGAGCTGCAAAAGCTCGCGAATGGACAGATGCCCTTGTTGGTTTATTTGACCCTACTCCTATTTTTGGGGTTCTCGATATCATTAATGCTCGCAATAATGATAGAAGTAATGCCGAAATGGTTTTGGCTGGTTTGTCTGTGCTTCCTGGTGGTAGTGTACTTAGTAAGCTTACTCGGGGACTTGGGCGTCTTACCAAAAACCAATCCCTTATTAAAGAAGGTAAGAAAATTTCTGATGTTGTAAATCGCGATAAAACTCTTCAAAAGGCTATTAATTCTTTTAATCAATCTGCTCGTGATGGAACTTTAGCAGAACGAATGCGTAGAAGAGAAATATATACTCCTGGGGGTGATATTGACCTTGATAGAATTCAAGGCGAGCATATTAAAAATTACAACAAAGCTATTCATTATTTTGATAGATATAATAAACTTAGTGATAGTAATTGGGCTAATTATGAAAATTTTGCTGCTGCAAGTAGAGGTATAAATACTACTGTTGATGCTTATAATATCGGTAAAGAATCTGTTAATCTTGTAACAGATGAAAATAAAACTAATAAAAAGAAATTAGGTGGAAATGGAAGAGTTACTAACGTTGACGGAAAACAATCCGATAGATATAAAAATGATAATAATAATGATATTAACCAACATTTTGTTTTACGGAGTCTTAATCGCAATAATGTTGGGAATAATAAGACTGTTACAGACATCCTCACTAAAGATGGAATTGCTATTAGATTTGAAGAAGCTCCTTATTCCAAAGTTGATTCTTTGGTGGCTAATAGTATCATTGGCGATAAATCTCTTTGGAACGCTCATCATTTGGTTAAGTCTGTTCGTGCTGGGTTAACTTCTAATCCTTTTAAGTATATTTACAATACTGTTGAAAATGTTACTAATGGTGTTTATGAAGAACTTCTTGGTAATATTATAGGAAAAGATAAAGCTATTGATGTAAAATTTCATGGTAATATTAATAAAAAAGAATTGGGTGGCAATAAAACTATCGTCCAGCAAGACGCTATTGCCAATTATAAACCAGATTTAAAATACAATAATTATGAAAATTTTGAAAAAGCTAAAAGTAATGCTTTTGACCGTGCTTTGGAAGATTCTCGATTGCAGCGGAAACTTCTTAAAGCCTCTGTACAAATTGCTGACCCTACTGGTCTTAGTACATCTGTCCCTGCCATTATTAAAGGAATTACCGGTAATAGTGTCCCTTCTGATTGGCTTGATGTACTGGGGAGCGTTCCTCGTGTACGCAGCTTGTCTAATCTCTTACGTTATAGAAAAAATAGAGGAGATTTTTCTAAAGCCGTAATACTTAAAGATAAAGAAAATGAATATCGTCATTTAGCAGACGAATTTGTTGATTATGCTACTAAAAATATAGACGGCAAAAATGCTGAATATGCTAAACGAACAATAAAACAAGCTAATGATATTCTTAAAGAATATAGAAAAGCTGATAAAATTATTAATCCTATTGAAAATGCTCAGTATGCTGTTCGTGGAGTTATTCAAAATCAAGATATAAGAGATGCTATTGATAGCAGAGCTAATAAAAAACCATTAGGTGGTAATCTTCCTACTAACCAAAATGATTTTCTTGATACTTGGAATGCTTCTCGATTAGCTACTGGACGTTACAATAATCAATTAGGAGATGGTCGTCTTGAACGTCAAGCCGAAAGTCGTAATACTGCTCGTGAATTTCATTCTCCTATTGGCTTTGCTATGAATTATGGCAAACGTGCTGCTATTCGTACTCCTTCTATGAGCGATACTGATTATCGTAAAGAGATAGCTCGCAATGCTCAAATTATGAAGCTTAGACTTAATACTCCAGAAACTGGTCAAGGAGTTATTGGTGGTGCTTATCATGCTCCTACGCATAGTAGTTATGTTAATCAAGAAGAATTTACTAAAGACTCTACTGTTCGTACTCACGAAAATGCTCATGCTTCTCGTGCTACTGAACAAGAACAAGTAATTAGTGATATACTTGGAAGTTCAAGTTCTTCTACTTATCTTCGTCGTCCTACCGAAGTTTATTCTCGTTTGATGCAGTTCCGTCAAGCTAATAATCTTGACCCTAATACTGTTTATGACAAAGATAGTTTTCGAGAACTTCGTAAAACTGCTACCGATTATAATCTTATTAATACTTTTAAAGAAGACGAAGTAATTGATTTGCTTAATAATGTTGCTATGCGCAATGACCCTAATCAACTTAATCTTAACAATATAAATCTTAACACCGTTCCTGTTTATGCTGCTAAATATGGAACAAAACGTAAATCTAAAATGGGAAAAGTTATTTCTATAAATGGTAATGTTCGCAATGGTTTAATTCATACTCCGTCACGTGAAGCTTTTGCTTATGGTGGTGAAAGAAAACCTCGTTTTAATGGACGTTATTCTAAACCTGGACTTCATAATCTTAGTCTTTTGGCTTCTGCTATAATTATGCCAAAAGGTACTGTTGACAAAGAACCTGAAAAACCTCGTAGGGTTGGTTGGGCTGATTTGCATAATCGTTTGGTTACTGCTGATATTTCTCAAAAGCCTTTGGATGCTAAACAAGATAATACTTCTGTTGCGCATGTTATTTCTGAAACTGAAAAAAGAACTCGTAAGTTTGCTGCTGGCGGACGTAAGAAAGCTAAGGCTGGAAAAGATACTATTCAAACAGATAGTGTTCCTGAAAGATATTATATTCCTTTGGATAAAGCTAATCTGTCTGAAGCTGATTTGATAGATTTTGCTAAATATGCAAGAGCAGAAGATAAGAATACTCCTGCTGGTATTAGATTGCCTAAATCTTCTCTTGTTGCTCCTAAAAATATTATTCATACTGAGCCTACTATTGCAGAAGTTGCTGATTTTCCTTTTAACGGTTCTATTAATGCTAAAAGTATAAGTAGAGCTGAAAGAAATGTCGGCGCTCGTGGAAGACTTAATACCGAAGAAAATGGTTATAATAAAATAGAAGAACTCCTTAATCGAGTTAGAGAATTAGGTACTGATGCTCAAGGTAAAAACGATGTTCCTATGACATTTGATGAATATACTAATCCTCAAGCCGATTATACTTACGATTACGCAAGTAGAAATAATCGTAGTATTGCTAATTTAAATAGACTTGGTATTACTCCAAGATTATATGGAAATCCTAATAGAGTTAATACTTCTATTGATACTAATATTCCTGCCGCTGAAATAATTGATGAAGTAATCAATAATGCGACTAAGAATGTTTCATCCTCTACGGGGGGTGGCAGTAGCAAATCTGGTATTCCTGTTACTCGTACCCTTGACAATTCTAAAGTTACGCCTGCGTCAAATGCCGAAATGGCTGGTATTGCTCGTAATTTAGCTCCTACTGTTGTTAATCGTCTTACTAAGAACGCTAATAACGATATAAATTATCTTTCTATATTAGATAATTTAAAACGTCCGTATCGAGAAGAAATTGCTAAAACTCGAAATCTTGATAATATTCAATTTGGTATTAATCTTGGTTCATCTGTTATGGATGCTCTTATGAGTAATATTTTTGTTAATCAACTTCATAGTTATACTCCACCTACTATTACCGCTCCTACTATTTCTAATCCCGGCGAGATTAAACTTAATGAAGAAGATTTGAAAGATATTCCTGAACCTATTTTAATGGCTGCTGCTAAACTTAAAACTCGTTATAATGCTAATCCTCAGCTTGCTAAAATAGAAGATGAAACTCGTCGTACTATGCGAGATATTGACCGCAATACTTCTAACAGTCGTGTAGGTCTTGCTCGTAAACAGCTTGCTGCTCTTCGTGGACAAGAAGCTAAGAATCAAGTTTATGCTCAAAAAGAGAATATTGAAACTGAATTGATTAACAAGGACAAACTTAATCAGCAAGAAGTTACTGCTCGTAATCTTGCTCGTTATGACCAATACAATCAAGCACTTGCTGCTCAAATGGCTAATCGTGCTCGTCTTCGTCTTGCTGCTGATACAGCCAATATTCAGAATAGACTTGCTGTTTCTACTGCAAATGCTAATCTTAAAGCACAAGCCGACCAATTCAATGCTGGTAATAGAATCAATTCTCTTATTCATCAAGCTGGAATTGACGGAGCTAAAGCCGAAGCAAGAGCTAATATTGTTAGTAGTCTGCTTGGAAATGTTGGTTCTGCTTTTGATGTTTGGAATAGAAACAAACGTCGAGCTAAACTTGATGAAGAAACTTTGAAAGTTCTTGGTCTTCGTGCTCCAAATGTGAATAAGCTTATGTTACGTACTCTTGGTATTAATGAATAAAACTATATACTATGCCTTTTGGAAGTTTTAAAACTGTTGATTATACTTATGTTCCAAAACATAATCTTGAAGTTATTGGACAAACTTATGATTATCTTCAAAATCGTCACGATGTTGCTGTCGCTCAAGAAAGCGAATTAAAAAAGCAAATCGGTCAACTTGAACTTAATGCTCAAGAAGATGAATTTAAACAACTTCTTGTCAACAATGTTCAGAGTAAGATTAACGATGCTATGATTGACGATTTTAAAGGTTATGCTCTTGATGATATTGTTGCTGAAGCTGGTAATCTTATGTCTGACCCAAGAGTTCTTGGTCGTCTTCGTGCTCAACAACAATATAAAGCTTATCAAGATAATCTTAATGCTCGTACTGATTTATCAGAAGATTATAAAAATTATTATCGTCAAGCTAATACTTATCATTATGAAGATAAGTTTGATGCTGCTGGAAACGTTATTGGTGGTACTGAATGGAAACCTGCTGAACAAGAAGTTAGTGAAATACCTACTTCTCTTATTTATAATCAAGCTTTGAAAATGGTTCAAGAAGATGCTGGTGGTGGTGAAAGTTATACTTTTCTTGACGCTAATGGTAAACCTACTGATGATTTTACTCAATCTGCTACTGGAGAAATCTTTATGAAACAAGGTACTAAGTATAATAGACTTAGTACTGAAAAGCTTCAAGCTGCTATTGATGCAGCTATTGAGGGAACTCCTGGCGCTAAAGCCAGTCTTCAACAAGATTATAAGATTGCTATGTGGAAAGACCAAACACAAGGTAAAAATGCCGATGTTCGTGACCATAATGGTAATCTTTTAAACGAGCAAGAATTTATTAATCGTCGTTTTAATAATTTTATTAAAGCTGCTACTTATAACCGTGTTTATGGTAGTGCTGAATTTGGAACCGCTCTTCAGTCTGCAAGAAAGCTTGCTGCTGGAAGCGGTGCTGCTGTTTCAGATATGAGCTTTCCTAACCAAATGTATGACGCTCCAAGCATTACTGTTAAAAACCAAAGTGCTATTAACGCTCGTGGAAATATCCAATCTAATAAAGCAGCTCTTGGTGAAGTCTTTGCTCGTAATGGTATTAACGCTGATGTAAATACTCTTACTCCTGATGCTTTACGTCAACAAGTAGACGCTATGCCTAACGGTATGGATAAGCTTATTGCTCTTAAAGCTGTTAAATCTATTTCAGACGACCAAGAATTTCTCGATAATCTTCTTGGTGTTCAGAAAGGAACAGAAGCTGGTGACGCTTTTGAAATGTACACAGCTCTTAGTTCCGGTACTGATTTACCCGCTGATAATAGGTTTAGAAACGCTGTTAATCATTATAACGATGTTATATTTGACCCCGAAACTACTGCCGTTCGTCAATACGTTAGTGAAGACGAATATGCCACTTTAGTTAAAAATGCTGGTGGTGATGCTGCAATTAGAGCTCTTGGTATTAAAGTTGGACGTGCTAATGGTAAGCAATATGTAGAACTTCCTCGTGAATATAAAAATAATTTGTTTACTTTTGCTAAAGTTATTCGTGATGCAAGAAATGAACATAATAGTTTCTTTAGTGATGCTTTTCAAGGAATTATTGCTCCTATAAAAGCAGCTTTTGGAAATGATGATAAAAGTAAAATTGGTTCAAATGCTGTTCGAGTAAAAAGTGACGGTACGACCGATGATGTTGTTACAGATACTACTATACCCAATCAATTAGCTGGAGATTTTGGCACACGTGGTGTTCTTTCTGGCGTTATAACTAATTTTGCTAATTTTGGTGACGAACTCAGCAACAATGCCGATGCTGTAATAGAACAAGAAGTTGCTGTTCCTACTCAATATTCTCCTAATGCTACACCTGCCCAAGCACAAGCCGAATATAATATCAAGCATGGTATTGGTAAGCGTGAAGATAACAATGCTATTATGAATATTGAAGATGACCGTTTCTATCAAGGTATTGGTAATATTGATTTAACTCAAAGTCCTAATACTTATATTTACGATGAAGATTTGAATACTTATCGTGAAATGGATACGGAAGAAGAACTTAAATATACTAATCTTCTTGCTAACGCTAAAGAAAATGTTGTTACTAAAGGTATAACTCCTTTTAATAATTCTATTCAAGCTATTGTTAGTGTCAAAGACCCAAAGAAACCTAATGACGCTCCTAAACGTATTCGTTTTGACCTTAATCCTGTTATGACTAAAGAATGGATGCAAGATACTAATATTAAAGCTGGTATGCGTACACAAAATCTTCGTAGTTATAAACAGCAATTTAATATTGGCAATAGTCCTTATGATGCTAATATTGGTAAATATCGAATTACTCCAGACCTTGACCTTGTTAATGTAACAAATAATCAAGTTATTCGTAGTCTTAGTCCTATGGAAGCTCAAGACTTGATTGAAAAGAGTATTCGACTTGAAGATTTAGGAGATGCTTATGTTACTGGAAATGCTCCTAATACTGCTTATACTCAAGCCATTATTAATAGTATTTCTCAAGCATATTCTCAATATCTTTATGGTACTACTGATTATGCTGGCAATATATCAAATATTATTAATAGGAACTTAACTAATTATAGATAACATGGATGTATTAAAGTTTTTACAAGAGGGAAATAGAGTTCCAAATCCTGATTATAATCCTAAAACTAAAAAGGGGGCACTTCAGCCCCCGTTTCTCGTTAATATAGATACTGAGGGCAGTAGTACTACTGGACTTACAAGACAATTTACAGAAGGACTTAGTTATCGTAATGCGCCTATTAATCTTCATCCAAAAGATTATGCTCCTTACGATGTTTATGTAAATAACTTTGATGATGAAGAAACTCTTAATTTAGAGCGTGCTAAAAATCAAAGTAATGTTGGTCAAGCTATTTATGCTCTTGGTAGAACCTTAAATACTATTACTGTTGGAACTGTTGTTGGTGCAGCCGATGTAGCATCTGTTTTAGTAGATGCTTTAGATGAGGATGGTTTTAATTATGAACGTCCTGAAGTTGTTCAAGCTTTATCTGATTTTAAAGATGCCATAGATGCTCGTATGCCTCTGTATCGTGAAAATCCAGATAAAGCTTTTGACGTTGCTGATATGGCTTGGTGGGCTGAAATGGCTCCAAGCATTGCTTCATCACTTACTCTTATGGTTCCTGGTGTTGGAGTTACAAAAGGTTTAAGTGCTGTTGGTAAACTTCTTAATCTTTCAAAGAATGCCACTAAAGCTGCCAATCTCATTAATATGGGACAAAAAACTCGTGACGTGATTGCTACTGGTGGTAAACTTCTTACTCAAGGTGCTACTATGCGTTTACTTGAGAATTATCAAGAAGCTATTGGCACTAAAGAAAATGCTAAAGAATATGCTTTAGGTGAACTTCAAAATATGACTCCTGAACAGCGTATTGAATTTAATAAAAATAATCCTCAATATGCTGAAATGGATGATAATTCTATTGCGGAAGATATTGCAACCAATGCTGCTGATGTTACTTTTAACACCGACTGGTGGAATATTGGTTTTGATGTTTTTCAGCTTTATGGTTTGCGTAAACTCGCAAGTGCTCCTTTAGCTGTTGGTAAGAGTGCTAATCTTCGTAACCTTAATGAAGCTGTTACTCGTAGATTTGGAATGACTGCCGCAGAAGCTGCCGATGATGCTGCTCGAGTTGTTACTCGTCTTGATAAAGCTAAACAAATTATGTCTAATCTCGGTTACGATATTCTTCATGGTGTTCGTAACGAATGGACAGAGGGTGTTGAAGAAGCTGTTAACTATGTTGCTTCTGAGAAAGGTATGGAGCTTGCTCGATATGTTTTTGATAAAGATACTCCTATTAAAGATTTCACTGATTATCTTACTGACCCTCACATGTGGGAAAGTGCTTTTTGGGGAGTTCTTGGTGGCGTAGTTTTCAGTGCTGGTGCTGAAAGTGTTGGTGGTCTTTATAATCGTAAATTTAATAAAGAATTTGTTAGTGCTGAGAAACAACGAGAGAATGAGATTAATAATCGTGAACTTGTTGCACAGCAATATCAACAACAAATTAAAAAGATTAATGAAGATAACGTTAATCCTTTTGCTACTGATGAAAATGGAAATAATCCTGTTATTTCTAATAATGCTGAAAAAGAATTTCTTTTAGAAGTTGCTCGTAAACAATATACTTCACAGCTTGTCATGAACGCTGTTGATGTTGGCAATGTAGATTTTCTTGAAGCTTATCTTAATAGCGATGCTGTTCGCAAAGGTTACAAAGAACGTTTTGGTCTTACTGAACAACAAGCTGCTCAATTCCAACAAGATGCTATTGCAGATGTCGCTGCCGCTAAGAAAGACTATGTTACTATGGTTAATCGTGCTATGAAGAATGGAGCTAATTTTAATATTGCTCAAATTATTGCACGTCAACATCTTAATAGAAAGAATGCTGAGCATTATAGAAAACAAATGCTTACTGCTTATGAAAATCTTTATAACGAAGAAGTTGCTAATGCTGGACATATAACTCCTGAATATGAACAAGCTATTGAACAAGATGTTTATGAAAATCAGCTTCTTACTCTTCGTAATCAGCTTGTTAATCTTCGTCTTAGTGAAGATAATTCTTCTAATCAAGAATTGATTGCTGATGTTCAAGCTAAGATTAAATATCTTGAAGATAATCCGCCTATTGGTTTTACTGAACAAACCGATGATAGTGTTGCTAAAAAAGCTAAAGAATTTAGAGATTTATATAGTAATGAATATGATATTACTTATAATCTTTATAATCGTCGTTTAAGTAATGCTATTGAAGAAAATACTGTCAAAGATGATGATAAATCTCTTAAAAAGCAGATTAAGCATTATAATAAGTTTTTTGATAAAGCTCGTAAAGATATTGTTGACGGAGCTTTTAAAGATTTGGAAAGACTTTATGATAAGTATGGAGATAATATTTTTGATAGCAATAATCTATCAGAAGAAGATGCTCGTACTTATGATAAAGTCAAAACTGTTTTTACTGCTTCTGATATTAACAATGACGAAATGTATGCGTATATTGATGGTCTTCGCAGACTTAAAGAAATACAAGACCAGCATGACGCTTTTAAAGAACCTGAACAAGAGCCTGGTGGTACGAATTTAAGCGAGGCAGTAAATGCTGATGCAGCTCAATCCTCTACGGGGCAGGTTAATGGTACTGCGTCTGAATCGTCTGCTGCGCCTGTATCTGCTCCTATTAACAACGCTGCTAATCCTGCCAATCCAGCAGATAATACCAATCCTGCCAATCAAGCCGATACAACTGAGCAACCCCCCGTAGAGGATGGAAACAAGCCTCAGCCTGCTGCTGTTCCTGTCAATCCGCCTGCGCAACCCGTTTATGATGATGTTGCTGTACATGATTTTCTGCTTGAATGGTTTGGTACTAATATCGAAAATCCTGAAACTCTTACCGCCGATGATGTTCAAACAGCTTATTCTTCTTTTATTGCTGCGGCTAAGTCTGCTGGTATAACTAAAGAAGATGCTGATATTGCTTGGAACAATCTTGTAGGTGCTATTTACGGAGATTATGTTGTTCGTCAACAAGGCATTCTTACCAGTGCTTTAGATGATAATGATAAGATAATGCTTCGTAGAGCTTTGTTTGCGCTTATTAATCGTCGTCGTGGTAATCGTTCTGCCGTTCAAACTATTATTGAACAATTTGTTGATAAGACTAACCCTAATACTAAAGAAAAGTTTGGTTTTGATATTAACGATAAAACTTACTTTAATATTGAAGATTTAGTTGCTCATATTTATAATATTGCTGGTACAGATATAGTTGCTGAGTTTTTGTTTGATGAAGTTGCTAAATATCTTCAAAGTCCTATTAATCAAAAGTTTGTTGCTACTGATGACCCAAGTGTTTATCGTTTAAGTAGAGAACAAAAAGCCAATCGTATTTATAAACATGCTGAGAATCGTCTTGCTTTACTTTCTACGAGTAATCAAAATACTATAAACGTTGATGAAACTATTAACAATGAAGAAAGATATACTGCTGTTGTAAATCTTAATCCGGGAGATAAACTTGTAGCCAATATTAGTAAAGATAAATCTCGTTTATACTTTATTAATCCTAAAACTCATGGAGTTATTGGTTATATGGGTATTCCAAGATATGACGATAGAACTGGTACTCTTAGTCATGTTAATTATGGCTGGAAATACAATGTTATTATTAACGATGATGGCAGTGTAGATAGTGATTTTAAAGATTATGTTTTTGATATTATAAATAATAATCTTACTTTAGCCAATGAACTATTTCTTCTTAATCAACGTATTCTTGAACTCAATTACGCAGGTCTTAACCCCGTAGAGGATGCAGGAGTACAAAAAGAAATTGCTCGTCTTTATCCTTTAATTGAAAATAATAATATTAGCGTTGGTGTTAAAACTGATGATGATGTTTATAATCATGTTAAGCATCTTTCTGATATTATCGGAACTGCTTTTGCACATCCTTCTGAAATTAAAGATAGTGTTGAAGATTGGTTCTTAAAGATTGGTTCTTCTTATGCTCAAACTTATGCTTATGCTAACGGTGAAGTTCAAGGAGATTTTGTTGTTGGTAAAGTTAATCGTGGAAACATACTTCTAACCGACGAAGCAAATCAAGAAGTTCTTGATGCTGTTGATGATTATAATGAAGATAAAATTAAACTT
>OGFY01000333.1_pt1 | contig 47975 bp, 49 predicted proteins | sample 1570951 | NCBI WGS metagenome assembly OGFY01 (sample SAMEA2581942, study PRJEB24529) | metagenome | biome: Human gut stool | place: China | collected 2011
TTAAGCAGCAAGAGCGTAATTAGTTTCGCCAGATAAAATTTTGATAACTGAGATTAAAGTGCAAATCACCGACGCACTGCATGCTTACCCACCATTTCTGCCCGCTGTCAAAACCAGTCAACCCCTTTTGAAATGAGGAAGTGGTAACCACTTATGTAGGTGCAAAGATAGATAATATTCGTCATATAGAAAGAAAAAGAGGGTGGATTTTAGATATTTTATTCATTCCGGAAAGAAACACAGGAGATTATACTAACTTTGTATTTTCAGAATGTAACAAAGACAACCAACAAAATCTCAAAACAACATCTATTCATTATGGTCAAGAAAATCATTAGTATCTGTGCTGCCGGTATGATTGTAGCCAGTTGCTCCCCCAAAAAGACAACAGCTCAGCCGACAGATCCGTCAACCACTGACAGTGAATTAACAATGCTGGTCGGAACTTACACTTCCGGCAACAGCAAAGGCATCTATACTTTCCGATTCAACGAAGAAACCGGAGAATCGCTCCCACTGAGTGATGCGGAAGTAGCAAACCCTTCATACCTCATTCCATCAGCGGACGGAAAGTTTGTCTACTCCGTCAATGAATTTAGCAAAGACCAGGCCGCAGTCAGCGCCTTTGCCTTCGACAAAGAAAAAGGAACTCTACACTTATTGAATACACAAAAAACAATGGGAGCCGATCCGTGCTATCTGACCACCAACGGAAAGAATATCGTCACAGCCAATTATAGCGGTGGAAGTATTACCGTCTTTCCTATCGGACAAGACGGAGCATTGCTACCCGCCTCAGACGTAATCGAATTTAAAGGTTCCGGTCCGGACAAAGAACGGCAGACGATGCCTCACCTACACTGTGTACGTATTACCCCCGACGGTAAATATTTACTGGCAGACGACTTAGGTACCGATCAGATACATAAATTCAATATCAACCCTAATGCCAATGCCGATAACAAAGAGAAATTCCTCACAAAAGGTACCCCGGAAGCTTTTAAAGTTGCTCCCGGTTCCGGCCCCCGGCATCTGATATTCAATTCAGACGGTAAGTTTGCCTACCTTATTAATGAAATCGGAGGGACGGTAATCGCTTTTCGATATGCTGACGGAATGTTGGACGAAATTCAAACTGTTGCGGCTGACACTGTAAACGCACAGGGAAGCGGTGACATCCACCTTAGCCCGGACGGAAAATATCTCTATGCCAGCAACCGCTTGAAAGCAGACGGAGTGGCTATCTTTAAAGTTGATGAGACCAACGGTACCCTAACCAAGGTAGGTTATCAGTTAACGGGAATCCATCCACGCAACTTTATCATCACTCCCAACGGCAAATACTTATTGGTAGCTTGCCGCGACACCAATGTCATTCAAATATTTGAAAGAGATCAGGCTACCGGATTATTAACTGATATCAAGAAAGATATAAAAGTAGATAAACCTGTTTGCCTGAAATTTGTAGACTGATAGAAAAAGAAGGTAAAGGAGAAACAAACAGTTTTAGTTTTACCCTAGAATAACCGAAAGGAAGACGTTTTTTTATTATTTTTGCATCACTTTATTAACCCTAAGAGATTTCACAAATATGAAAAGACACGTCTTCCTTTTGGTAACCTTGTTTACCATGAGCACTGTTGCAGCTCAACAACAACCAATTATTTCCCCCAAAGACTCTATCCCCTCTGTGATCGAACGCGTCACCGGAAAAGAGAACAAAGGATTTTCCGCTCACATGAATCTCCAATTATATACTTCATGTGCTGCCTCTTTTACTGAAAATGAGTTAGATGAAGTTGCTTTCAAGTTAAACCGGTTTAAGCTGGAAATCATAGGAAATATCAACCGGAAGTTCTCTTACCATTTCCGGCAATCTTTTAATAAATACAGCAACCCCTTTGCTCTGGATAATCTGTCCTCTTCCGTAGAGTATGCTTATCTGACCTATCACCTTTCCGATCGCTTTTCCATCACGGCCGGAAAGCAATTTCTTATGCTGGGAGGCTATGAGTACTATGTCAATCCGATTAAAGTACGTGAATTCAGCGAGTTTAATAATTATGTAAACTGCTTTCTGGCGGGAGTATCTGCCACTTGGAATGTGACTCCGACTCAAGAACTCAATTTTCAGATAGTCAACAACCGTAACGGTGGAGACGCAGATACTTACCTTCACGGCCTGCCGACAGATGTCGAAGCTACCAAAGTACCTCTGATATCGACCATTAACTGGAACAGTTATTATCTGGACAAAGCCATTCAGTTGAGATACGCCGCTTCATGGGGACAGCAGGCCAAAGGAAGAAATATAATGTATATTACCGCAGGCAATGTTTACGAAAAAGGTCCATGGATCGCTTATATGGATTTCATGTACTCCCGACAAGGAATAGATAATAAAGGCATTATCAGCGCCTTACCTCGCATAGACTTGGAAAACCCGCAGACAGCCCAACATACCGAGTATTTTACCACGATTGCCAATGTAGACTACCGCTTCCACCCTAATTGGAATGCTTACCTGAAAGGTATTTACGAATCCGGAAAAATTTATAAAGCTAACGGTATCTTTGAAAAAGGTACCTATCGCCGGACATGGTGCGGACAAGTTTGTGTGGAATACTATCCAATGAGGAACAGCGAACTATTGATCTTCTTGCACTATCAATACAAACGGAATAAACTATTGAAACCCGTCCGCAATTTAGATGCTATAGACCCGAATACGCAGCGGATCTCGCTAGGGCTGGTATATTCCATACCGGTTTTTTAATCCCGGGCAGCTCATATAGGAAAGGCGAAAGAGTTTTGTATTTAGGAAGGACTTTTTCGCTTTTCAAAGCTTTAACAACAATTCCCTTACCTTTCTTCGTACATTGCAAATAATCAGTACGCAAGGTTCCCTTCTTCATATCAAAAATAAGACCGGGATTAAAGTGTTGTCCGTTAATCCGCGTCTCAAAATGCAGATGCTCGGTAGTAGCCCGTCCGGTACGTCCGGTCAGGCCAATAGCCATTCCGGCTTTCACCACATCCCCACTCTTTACCAGATTCTTCACATTATGACTATATACCGTCTCCAGCCCATTGGGATGTCGTATCACAATCACATTGCCATACGCACCATAAGGTTTAGCCATACGTACCACCCCGTCAAAAGCTGCACGAATCGTATCGCGGGCACAAGTTTTTATGTCGTCACCGCTATGGCCTCCACGTGTTCCATAGCCCGAAATGACTTTGCCTCCCGGCAAAGGGAAAGAGTAATTCCGTGACAGGGACTTCAGATCCAGCATGACACAATTCTCCTTGGAAAAAAGTCCCGGTGTAGCCACCCGGACATGATTGACCTCCATATCCGAAAATTTGTTCTGTGCCCTGCCCGATATGTTGGCACACAAAAAGCATACAGATAAAATCAGTAAAGTGAATATGTTTTTCATGGGGATATCCGTTATTCAAAGTAAGTAATTGTTCCTCCGTCCGAGTCAGCGTATTTTTTCAATAAAGTTTGTATCATTTCGGCAGCTTCCTGCAGTCCTTCTTTACCATTATAGCCATTAACGATAGCCAATATATGTGTTGTTTCCAGCCCCATCTTTGTCCGTTCGTTATCACTGGTCGGAGTCCCTATCCCCCCCACAGCATCCCGGTACACCGGCAGCCCCTCGATATTCAGCACACCACGCCCGATCCCTTCGAAAGGCTCATTGATCTTACCGATCCCCAGTTCCAGGCCAGTGCCCGCTATCTTATCAGTATCAAAACCACCTATCGAATGTCCGGTCCGGAGAGAAACCAGATTAATCAAATCGACCAAAGTATCAATCTGATACAAAGCAATCCCCCGCATCAATCTGCGACGTAACGCTTCGGCCGACGCCCGATCTCTCCCGGGATCTTTCCCGCAGCGTTTGTAGGCTTCACGTGTGGCAGCTATCACAGGTTGTTTTTTAATATCTTCCAACCGGGTTGTTGCAGTGAGCATTTCTGTGAAAGATTGAATCTCCTCCCAAAGCCCTTCACAATAAGAAGTGTTTTTCACTTCAGCATATATAGCAGCCCCTGCAAAAACAGGACATGCTTCTTTTAACTCTTTCGATACAATAATGGTATACATAATAAATCAAAATTTTATCTATCAGCTATTTATCATAATGCCCGACAAAATACGTCCGGACTTTATGCCCAATCTTCGCGCTGAAAAGAAATCCTCATGCCGGATGTAAGTACAAATATCCGCTATTTCAATTTGTACTCCCGGTACTCCAAAATCCAAAAGCTGTTGCCGGTTGGCTTCCCATAAGTCAATATGGTACTTATGTGTAACCGAATGCCTGAAAGAGATACGCGACATATCAAAACCATTCAAACGAAAAGCTTCATAAACTTCATCCCCCACCTCGAATGATTGCAGAGAGATACCCGGACCGATACATGCGATTACATCTTGTCCTTCCGTTCCAAAAACAGCCCGCATCTTCTCAAGCGTATGTCCAACAATATACTCCACTGTCCCCCTCCACCCGGCATGCACAGCCGCTACAGCATGATGTACTCTATCATATAACAATACCGGAATACAGTCTGCCGTGGAAATGCAAATGCAGCATCCCGGCTCAGTGGTAATCAACGCATCAATCCCGTTTAGCATTTCCTGTTGCTGCTGCCCAGAAGCTCCAAGAAATTTTTCATCGACCGGAAGTATTTTCGTTCCGTGTGTCTGAAAAGGAATAATCAAATGCCTAGGAGCTTGCGATAGTGATTGAAACAACAACGTCTGATTCTTCTCTACCCTTTCAAGTTCATCTCCCGAAAAAGGTGAACAATTAAAAGAAGCATACGCCCCCTCACTATAACCGCCGTGACGGGTCGTTACAAAATGAGAAATGTTGAGGTATGCGCCCAACAGCCCATACCCCAACATTTTTCTATCGTCAGTGAGTGAAATCATTTATCTTCCCAATCCTCTTCTTCGTATTCGTAATCCAAATCGTCCTCATCACCATCATCCTCATATTCATAGTCGAGTTCTTCATCCTCGCCCATATCTTTGAGTTCCTGCTGCAATCGGCTGACATCCTTCGGACGATGCACAATAGCTTCTATTTTATTGCTTTCCTTATTCAACTCCGTCCATAAAATGTCCTTCAGCACCGAGATGCCCAAACCGGATACAGATGAAATGAATACATGAGGAATTCCCTCCGGCAATGTCGGTTCTATTTCATCCATCAACTCCTGATCCAGCATATCACTCTTAGTGATGGCAAGTACCCGTTGTTTATCCAGCATTTCAGGATTAAATGTTTTCAGTTCGTTTAGCAGCACTTCATAATCTTTACGGATATCATCGCTATCCGCCGGTATCATGAAAAGTAACAAAGAGTTGCGCTCAATGTGACGCAAGAAACGCAATCCCAATCCCTTACCTTCACTGGCACCTTCGATAATTCCCGGAATATCAGCCATTACAAACGACTGTCCGTCACGATAAGATACAATACCCAGGTTAGGCTCCAATGTTGTAAACGGATAATCGGCAATCTTTGGTTTTGCAGCAGAAATAGCAGATAACAAGGTAGACTTACCTGCATTTGGGAAACCTACCAGACCTACATCAGCCAGCAATTTCAATTCAAGGATTACAGTCATCTCCTGCATCGGTTCGCCCGGCTGGGCAAAACGGGGAGCCTGACGGGTAGCCGTCTTGAAGTGCCAGTTTCCCAATCCGCCACGTCCGCCTTTTAAGAGAATGACCTCTTGTCCGTGTTCTGTTACATCACATACATATTCACCTGTTTCGGCATTGTAAACCACCGTACCACAGGGAACTTCAATAATCTTATCCGCTCCGTCTTTACCGAAACTACGGTTCTTACTGCCCGACTCCCCATGACCAGCCATTGCATGACGATCATATCTCAAGTGAAGCAATGTCCAGTAATTCCGGTTACCACGCAGGATAACATGGCCTCCTCTTCCGCCATCTCCTCCATCAGGTCCACCGTTAGGAGTATATTTTTCTCGCCTCATGTGCGTAGAGCCTCTTCCGCCTTTACCCGAGCGGCAGTATATCTTTACGTAATCAACAAAATTCGATTCAGCCATAACCAATTATTTTTTCGATGTAATCATGTGCCAATATGTCCATTGGCTATAAATAGCGCATGGAGCATATCAGCACACATATTTTATAATTATAATGTATCTACCGCTTTACAAATATCTTCGAAGATACCTTCCATGGTTCCAAGACCATTGATATGCTGGTATTTGCCTTCGCCTTTATAATATTCTTTCAACGGTGAAGTCTGTGTATTATATACAACCAAACGTTTTTTGATGGTCTCTTCATTATCATCTGCACGGCCCGATTCCTTACCACGTTTAATCAGACGAGTCATCAGTTCTTCTTCCGGAACATCCAGATCCAACATCACAGAGATGTCCTGACCACGTTCTTTCAACATCACTTTCAACGCCTCAGCCTGTGGAATAGTTCTTGGGAAACCGTCAAAAATAACCCCTTTGCTATCTTTGAAACTATCAAACACACTTGCCAGAATGTCTACCATCAATTCATCCGGAATCAACTGTCCCTGATCAATGTAGCCTTTAGCTGTTTTACCCAGTTCTGTGCCGTTTTTAATTTCTGCACGCAATACATCTCCTGTTGAAATGTGATTAATTCCGTATTTCTCAACAATACGTTCGCTTTGTGTTCCCTTTCCTGAACCGGGAGCACCGAAAATTACAATGTTCAGCATCTTGTTAATTTATAATTCTACATTTTACCATTACTGGTATACCTATTATTTTATGTTAGTCTACAACTGTATAAATATCCGGATAGTTACGGCCGAAACCATCATAATCGAGACCATATCCTACAATGAAATCATTGGGAATATTCATTGCCACATATTCAATATTCAAGTCCACCTTCAGTTTATCCGGTTTCACCAGCAACGAAGCAATATGAATTTCTTTTGGTCCGCGTGTTCCCAATGTTTCCAGCAGACGCTGCATAGTCAGTCCCGTATCCACAATATCTTCTACAATAACGATCGTACGTCCCGCTATGTCTTCATTAATACCGATCACTTCCTTAATGGAACCGGTAGATGATACTCCCTGATAAGAAGCCAGCTTCACAAAAGAGATCTCGCAAGGGATCGTAATGTGTTTCAGCAAGTCGGCAGTAAACATAAACGAGCCATTCAACACACTGAGGAACAACGGGTTCTTACCTGCCAAATCACGATTAATTTCGTTCGCCACGCGAATCACTTCTTTCTGAATCTCTTGTTCCCTGATAGAAACAGTGAATAGTTTATCTTTTATCTGAATGGTATCCATAACCGGTTATTTTAAAAAAGTTGGTTGCAAAAATACGATTTTTATTCCACTCCTTACACCATCTCCTGCAAATTCTTTAAGAGAAGTCACAGAATCCCTCCGATATGCAAGGTGTGAAAAGCCATTCGGAAGTTGAACTAATAATTTTAATGGAATTAGTACCAACCGGCATCCGTCTTTTACCTATTTTTAGGTATTTCACACTCTTTAAGGACCCTCTATCTTTGCTGTCTCAAAAACAAAGATTATGATGAAAGTAAAATTAGCATTACTACTTACTCTTATAGGAACACTTCCTTTAGCAGCACAGAATGTACGGCAAGAACAGGACACAGTCTCTTATATGAACGATGATCCTTTCAATCTTGAACAAATTGTGGTTACGGCAACCCGAACAGAAAAGAAGATTAAGAACACACCGGTCATCACTCAGATAATCACCTCTAAGCAAATAGAAGAAAGAGGAACCGGTAACATTCAGGACCTTCTGACTCAAGAGGTTCCCGGACTTAACTTTCAGGAGGTTGGCTATGGAACCAGCATCGATATACAGGGATTAGGTTCCAAACACATCCTTTTCCTGATAGACGGCGAACGTATAGCGGGCGAAAACGGTGGCAACATCGACTATTCGCGAATCAATCTTTATAATATCGACCATATCGAAATAGTCAAAGGAGCTTCTTCGGCCCTCTATGGTTCTCAAGCGATGGGCGGAGTTATCAACATCATTACGCGTAAAGCCAAAAAGAAATTCGAGGCTTCCGCAGGCATACGCTATGCAGGAAGAAACCAGCAAAACTATAAAGATACTCCCAAAGATCATTCGCAATACAAATATCGGATTCATTTGGATAAACCCAATCTGAACACCAATCTGTCTCTTGGATTGAACCTGGGCAAGTTCACCATGAACACCGACGTACTTTACAAAAGTTTCGATGGATACCAATTATTCGATAAAAAACCTCTCGTGAAATATTTTCCGGCCTATAACACCACAATTACCGAAGAACTCAGTAAAACCCCGACCAGTATATCGGGATACGAAGACGTACAAGTAGCCCATAAAATGGACTATCGTTTCAGCAAACGGCTCAAAGTCCAGTTAAAAGGAAGCTATTATATGCTGAACAAATATGATTTTCAAGCAGATAATATATTCGAGAAATCAGAGGACTATACCTATGGCGGAAGCATAGATTACACGATTTCCGACAAATCCTCTTTGGTAGCCTCTGTTCATACCGATCACTACAACCGATATGATAAATACGAACTGAAGAGCGGTCGTCGTCTCGAATATAAAAACAATATTATCCAGCCCCGTATCGTATATAGCACTACGGCGCTCGATAAACAGACCATTACGGGAGGATTGGAATATTACAGAGAATCATTATTCAGTGATAAATTTGAAACCGGTGTGAAAGAAAACAAAAGCCAATGGTATGCCACCGCTTTCCTCCAGGATGACTGGAGCATCAACAAGCAATTCTCCGTAATAGCGGGACTCCGCTGCGACTATCACGAGAAATACGGTACCAACCTCACTCCCAAAGCTTCCGTGATGTATAAGATCTTTCCATTCACTGTCCGCTTTAACTATGCACGCGGCTACCGTTCACCCAGCATTAAAGAGTTGTACATGAACTGGGACCATCTGGGCATGTTCTGGATATATGGCAACAGTAAACTGAAACCCGAAACCAACAATTATATCTCTCTTTCGGGAGAATATGTGAACAGTTGGATCAATATCAATGCCAACGTTTATAGCAACTGGTTCCGAAACAAAATAGAAGGAATGTGGAGCAATGACCAAACGGAACTCCATTATATCAATATAGGAAAAAGCCGCCTGGCAGGAGTAGAGACCATGTGCAAAATACAAATAAACAGACATATCAATGTGCATGGAGCATACAATTATCTGTACACAAGCAAAGATGCTGATGGAGTCCGGTTGAGCTCTTCCAGTCCACATTCCGGTAATATTCGTGCTGAATATAACACACGCATCCCACGCTATGCCACCGTTGTCAACCTGTCCGGCAATATTATGGGGAAAAAGAAATTCGATGTGTTGGATGAACTGGAAATAGACGGAAAGAAGGTAGAAGCCTACTATCAGGCTAAAGTAAACCCTTATTGTCTTTGGGATCTGACAGTATCTCAATATATCATGCAGAATCTGAGAATCACAGCAGGAATAACCAATTTATTCGATTATACTTCAGATCGAGTGACTTTCAATACTTCCACTTCACCGGGAAGAAACTATTTTATCGCATGTAATTATACACTTTAATTAAACTAAAACAATAATGAACAACAAAAACAAATTCAGATTCGCCATTCTATTATTTGGCGTACTTTCAGCGTTTATCATCACCGCTTGCTCAGACAACAATAGTCCCGACGACCCTTCACAAGGAGAAAACACGTTGCCGGTAAAACAAGTAAGCCTGAGTCGGAAAACAGCATACGGAAACGACTGGATCTATTATTCACTTGAAAAAGGAAAAGAAGTAAGCGTCAGTGAAGAATCCCATGCCGAAAATACAGACTGGGACATCGCATTCAATCGTTACAATGTGCGTACCAACAGCGGTGCATCCGGCAAAGGAAAAGGTGGAGCATTACTCACTAACATTAAAGATTTGGCAGCCTGTACGACAGTTCCGCAGGGAACATTTACTGTCGACGCAGCCTATACCATCACTGCTCCCGGCACAGGTTTCCCTCCTCCTACCATGGAGTCCACCGCTAATGAGGTTCTCTGTAAAGCAATCACTTTTGCCGGCCCTCCTCCCACTTACACCCCAAGCGATTACGTATTTATCGTTCGCACAGCCAGTGGGAAATATGCCAAGTTGAAAGCCAAGAGTTTTTATGATGACGAAGGCAAAAGCGGTATTTATTCATTTGAATATGCCATTCAGCCGGATGGCAGTACAAATTTAAACTAAGCAAAAATCTCTAATGAAAAATTTCTGGAAGAAATACCATAAATGGGTAGGTTTATTCTTTAGCTTTTTTATCCTGATGTTCTGCTTTTCCGGTATTGTACTCAATCATCGTACACTCTTTTCAAAAGCTGAAGTCAGCAGAAACTGGATGCCGGAAAGCTATCACTACAAAAATTGGAATAATGGAATCATAAAGGGAACACTACGCCTACCCGATGGGAAAATTCTGGCATATGGTAATGCAGGAGTCTGGAAAACAGACTCCTGCTTTGCTACATTTGCCGATTTCAACCGAGGTCTGGCCGAAGGAATCGACAATCGTAAAATAAGTAATATCGTCCGTGTAGCCAATAACGATATCTGGTGTGCCGGATTATATTCTATCTATCTCCTGAACCATGACAGTTGGAAAGAATATCCGATAGCCGGCAATGACGAACGAATCTCAGATATCACTCAACGTGGGGATACCTTAGTCATATTGACACGTTCTTATCTTTATACGAGTGTTTCTCCTTATGACGAATTCCGGAAAACAGAATTGAAAACACCGGAAAACTATTCCCCAAAGACCTCTTTGTTCCGGACCATCTGGCTGCTGCATAGCGGAGAGTTATTCGGTACCCCCGGCAAACTGGCAGTCGATTTTCTGGGAGTAGTATTAATCGTTCTCAGTGCTACAGGAATCATATACACCCTTCTTCCCCCATTCATTCGCCGGAGACACAGAAAAAGGCTTCCTGTCAAGACACAGGCAAAGGCTCTGAAAACTTCACTGAACTGGCCCAATAAATTGGGTACATGGTTGATCGGACTGACCCTATTGCTATCTGTCACAGGCATGTGTCTGCGACCTCCATTAATGATACCTTTTGTTCTGGTCAATACCCGGCCTGTCCCCGGGAGTACACTCGATTCGGATAATCCCTGGCACGACAAGCTTCGCAGTATTCGTTGGGACGCATCCCGGAATGTCTGGCTGTTATCTTCGTCAATGGGATTCTACCGGATAAACGATTTACAACTTCCACCGGTTAAGTTAAAACAAACTCCACCGGTAAGCCCTATGGGAGTAAATGTATTTCATCCCCAAAGTCCGGACGAATGGCTGATCGGATCTTTCAGTGGCCTCTTCGTCTGGAATCCTTCCACCGGCACCGTCCTCGATTATTATACGGGACAACCTCCTGCAGCCGTTCACGGACGACCACTCGGCGGCAGTCTCGTCAACGGATTCACTGACGATTTAGTTACCCGTGAAGTAATCTTCGAATACGACAACGGAGCACGCAATAAAGAGAACAATTTAGTATTACCGGCAATGCCGGACCTTATAAAACAGCAACCCATGTCGTTATGGAATTTCTGTTTGGAACTTCATGTCGGTCGTTGTTATTCTCCATTCTTAGGTGTTTTTTCAGATCTATTCGTTTTTATTTCCGGACTTCTGCTAACGTTAATCCTCATTTCGGGATATATCGTATATAAAAGACACCATAAACGAAGCAAAAAAATAAGGATGCATTAATGCATCCTTATTTTTTTGCTTATAGAACCCCCAAAAGCTAGTTATAGTTTTTAGAAGGAATTATCAGACGCATTCTCCAACTATAACAGCCATAACTAAAATGGTTATAAATGCGAACCAATAGTTGAACACCTTTTCGTTTATCAAACGAAAGCATTCAATTTATTGTACAAAAATTTTAAATTATTCATGTCTCTATAGTGAGATCATCAAACGACTTATTATATTTTTACTCTTCCCTTTTTTATGTGAAAGAAATAAGAACAGAGATATAAAACAGAAGAATCTTCCAGCAGGTTTTATTCATATGATATCTCCTGTCGGAAGATTTATTTTATCAGATACACCGATGAAATGGGAATTATCCTGTATATTTGTGATTGAATAATTAAATGGAAAAAACTATGGCTAAGCTTTATCCTATCGGTATACAGAATTTTGAGAAAATCCGTATTGATAATTATCTTTACTTGGATAAGACTGCTCTCATTTATCAATTGGTAAAAACAGGTTCTTACTACTTTTTGAGCCGTCCCCGTCGTTTTGGAAAGAGCTTGCTTATTTCTACGCTTGAAGCCTATTTTCAAGGGAAAAAAGAACTTTTTCAAGGGTTGGCTATAGAAAATCTTGAAAAAGATTGGATAGAATACCCTGTGTTGCATTTAGATTTGAATGCCCGGAAGTACGACAATGAAGAGGCCCTATTGCAAGAGCTGAATAAGTATCTGGAAAAATGGGAACAGAAATATGATTCTCCTTATTCGGATCGTGCACCGGAAGAACGCTTTTATTGGATTATTCAGAAGGCATTTGAGAAAACAGGACAACGTGTTGTTATTCTTGTCGATGAATATGACAAACCAATGTTACAGGCTATCGGTAATGAGGATTTGCAAGATGCCTACCGTAACACATTAAAGGCTTTTTATGGTGTACTGAAAAGCTTGGATGGTTATATCCGTTTCGCTCTCCTGACAGGTGTTACCAAGTTTGGGAAGATCAGTGTATTCAGTGATTTAAATAATTTGAATGATATATCTATGGATGGTAGATATGTTGCATTATGTGGAATAATCCAAGACGAGCTTCATTCTTATTTTGATAAGGATATAAAACAGTTGGCTCAAAAGCAAAAAATAAGTATTAACGAAACCTACCATGAATTGAAAGAGCGTTATGACGGCTATCATTTCACAGAGGATAGTATTGGAATTTACAATCCTTTTAGCCTTCTTAATACTTTCGATAAAATGAAGTTCGGTAACTATTGGTTTGAAACAGGTACTCCTTCCTATCTGGTGACACTACTTAAACGTGACCACTATGATCTACATCGTATGTCTCAAGAAGAGACTGATGCAGATGCATTAAATAGCCTTGATTCTACATCGTGTAATCCGATTCCTGTAATCTATCAAAGTGGCTATTTGACAATTAAAGGCTATAATAAAGAGTTCGGGATATATCGATTAGGGTTTCCTAACAAAGAGGTAGAAGAAGGATTTATTAAATATTTATTGCCTTTTTACGCGCATGTTGATAGTGTTGAGTCGACTTTTCAAATTATGAAATTTGTGGATGAAGTAAAGAGAGGTGATTATGATGCTTTCCTTCATCGCCTACAAGGGTTCTTTGCCGATACTCCTTATGAACTAGTACGCGATTTGGAGTTACATTATCAGAATGTACTTTTTATTGTATACAAGTTACTTGGTTTCTATGTACAGGCAGAATACCATACATCAAATGGGCGAATTGACATGGTATTGAAAACCAATACATATATCTATGTAATGGAATTTAAGTTTGATGGAACGGCAGAGGAAGCTTTAAAACAAATTGAAGAAAAAAAGTATACTGCCCCTTTTTTAAATGACTCGAGACAGTTGATAAAAATAGGAATCAACTTTAGTTCGAAAACAAGAAATATAGATAGTTGGAAAGTGAAATAGCACATTAGTATATCGCAACACACTAATACACAACAAGTTGTAAGTATACAATTACTTTCCTCCTATTAAAAGCCAGCAATTTAACATCACTGACGATTTCAAATTTAACATTTAAATTGCCTATTATTCCAAAAACGCTTCCGGAACGTATGTTGAACAGTCCTTATGTCCATTCATGATTTCATGGAAAACATGTATCAGATAATCGCTGACTTCCAGACCATGCATTTTGGTTGTTCCCATTACGGTAAGATATGTACATATACAAAAGTCCAATCTGTTCTACAAACCACGCGGCGTCAAGATCCTTACTTATTTCTTCGGCATATTTGAACTTCGCCCGCACATACGCCCAACAAAAAAATAGATATTGTCCGGATTCGTGCATATATTCATCCTCATAATCAACAACGTCAAAACGGGTGCACTCAATATAGCTGATGCGATTGAACTCTTCGACACGCAAACCACTGATTTCATCAGTAAAGATACAAATGATATCTTGAAGACGGGTTACTTGAAACTGCAAGGATTCATTACGTTTCTCGGAAGCCTCCAGTGAGAATTTCAGCAAAGAATAGGACTCCTTGAATTGATTGACGGCAGTGGTCAAACTATTGATCTTATCTATATAATCTTCATGTTTCATTTCATATAGCTGAATATAAAAAATCGGCTGAAACATTTAGAACATTCCAGCCGATTCTCTTTGCAATGAATATTATAGTTTCACTACATCTTCCTGATCGTATCCACCACTCTCCTGATATCCTCATCTGTCAATGTAGGTCCCGAAGGCAGACACAGGCCGATATCGAACAACCTCTCACTCGTACCATTCCCATAGAACGGAGCATCCGTGAACACAGGCTGAAGATGCATCGGCTTCCACAGAGGACGTGTCTCTATGTTCTCGGAGTCCAGCCTCAAACGGATATCCTCACGACTCTTACCCGCAAGCTTCGGATCAACCAGAATACAAGTAAGCCAAAAGTTGGAAGCAAACCGCGAATCAGGGTTCTCCATGACCGTAATACCCGCCACATCTTTCAGCAAATCAACATACAAAGAGTGAATGGCACGGCGACGGGCAATATGTTCATCGAGGACAAACATCTGCCCACGACCGATACCCGCACAAATATTACTCATCCGATAGTTGTAACCGATATGGGTATGCTGGTAATGTGGAGCGGCATCACGAGCCTGCGTAGCGTAGAACTTTGTTTGCTTCGCCTCTTCCTCCGTACGACAGATCAGAGCACCTCCCCCGGAAGTCGTGATCATCTTGTTGCCATTGAAAGAGAGAGCGGCCAGTTCACCGAATGTGCCGCACTTCCGTCCGTTCAGTTCCGAACCCAAAGCCTCCGCGGCATCCTCCAATACGGAGATACCATAACGACCCGCAATATCCATGATCTCGTCCATCTTGGCAGGCATACCGTAAAGGTGGACAGGGATAATAGCCTTCGGGAGCTTACCCGTCTTGCGCAAACGGTCCTTTATAGCCTCCTCGAGCAATACCGGATCCATATTCCAGGTATCCTTCTCACTGTCCACAAAAACAGGTTTGGCCTCCAGATAAGAAATCGGATTGGCAGAGGCGGCAAAAGTAAAGCTTTGGCAGATCACTTCATCACCGGGTTTTACATCCAGGAGAATCAAGCCCAAGTGAAGTGCAGCCGTTCCGGCACTCAAGGCCACCACTCGACGGTCCTCATGTAAATATTCAACCAAAGATTGCTCAAAGGCATCCACGTTAGGTCCCAAAGGGACAACCCAGTTCGTATCAAAGGCCTCTTTTATAAAGTCTTGCTCACGGCCACCCATGTGAGCAAGCGAAAGCCAGATTCGTTTGTTCATAAATAATATAATATTTAATTCATTGCTTTTTACCTCGATTACGCCATACGTAATAAGGAACAAACAACCAAAAAAGAAACAATCTCATGAATTAAAATAGAGAATCGTACTTCCCCAAGAATAACCAACACCAAAACCGGCAATAGCCACCTTCATCTTACCATTAATATCTCCGTCATCTAAAGCGGTTTTCAAAGCAATGGGAATGCTATTAGAAACAGTGTTACCAACCTCAGACAAGCAATAATAAAAACGTTCTTCCTCAATATGTATCTTCTTTCTTAGAAAGTTCAACATATATTTATTAGCCTGATGAAAAACGTACAGATCTATATCATCTTTAGCTAAACCGTTCTTAGACAACACATCGTCGATAAGAGGAGGAACATTATCCAATGTGAAGGTAAATATCTCGGCCCCATTCATATATAAATAATCAGATGAAACAGGATTACGATTTTCATCGAACGACAGATCGCACCGCTTTTCAGGAATACGCATGCCACCAGACCGCACTATCAAATTATCGGCTCCGCTACCATCCGTCCCCAAACTAAAATCACCGATTTCCGAAATCCCGTTTGTACTGATCACAGTAGCCGATGCAGCATCGCCAAAAATAGTTCTATTACCTTTATCTTTAGGATGAAGATGTTTATTATATGTTTCGCCTGTCAACAAAAGGACTGAGTTTGCAACACCACATGATATCAAACCTTTCGCCAAAGACAGACCATAGACATATCCTGAACAACCCAAATTGAAATCAAGTGCACCGATATTACGACGCAAACCTAATTTATCTTGAATAATACAGGCAGATGTAGGTAAAAAATAATCTGGACTCTGAGTACAAAATAGAACATAATCTATTTCATCCCGAGAAACTTCACCTTTGGCAAAAAGCCGTTCTGCTGCCTTTATTGCCAAATCGGAGGCCGTTTCATTTTTTGAAGCGACATGTCTCTTATTTACGCCCACCTTCCGGGCAATCTTTTCAACACTCCACTCAGGAAAATCTGTAACGATATCTTCATTGCTCACAACATCGGCAGGAAGATAATAATCTATTTGTTTTATATATGCTTTTCTTACCATTACAATTTCTACAATAATGTATATCCGCCGTCTATCAGAAGGTTAGTACCCGTCACCCAAGAGCTGGCATCAGAAAGTAAATAAACCACAGCATAGGCCACTTCTTCCGGTTTACCATATCTACCCAGAGGATAACGTTTGGCATCCTCGGACAATTGATCGTCTGTGATCACACCATCCTCATAAATATTCGTATCGATCATCCCGGGATTGACACTGTTTACACGTATACGTTTAGAAGATAACTCAAGAGCCATACCTTTTAAGAAGCCATTAATTGCTCCTTTAGATCCGGAATACAGACAACCGCCAACCGAGGAAACATAAACTCCGGATATAGAAGAAATGAAAACAATAGAGGCATTCTTATTGATTTTTTTTCGTCTGACTAACTTTTGAGACAGAAGAACAGGAGCCTTATAATTCACATCCATGATAGCGCTTATATCTTCCGAAGAAATAAATTGAAAAGGCTTTGGAATAGTAAAACCTGCACATTGGACAACACCATCAAGCTTTCCTTCAAGAGAGTCAACCAAGTTGTCGATTTGGTCGGCAGAAGACAAATCTGCAGTTAAAGCGGTATGATGATTACACTGATCCAAAAATGATAATGTTTCCAACAGGCGCTTTTCGTTACGTCCTGTAAGATGCAGGTGTGCGCCCATACGGGAACATTCTATTGCTATGGCACGTCCAATCCCAGAAGAAGCTCCTGTTATAAGAATGCTCTTATTTTCCAATGAAAAAGGAGAATACATACTTACTGGCGGCTACGTACAATGTTATATAAATCCTGAATTGTTTCAGACAACTTAATGTCATCACCTTTGATACGAATACCATATTCTTCGTCTACCATCGCTATAATAGATAATGACATCAAAGAGGACCACTCATCCAATGATTTGAAACAAGTATCGCCCGTAAAATCATTCACGTCAGTTTCATCAAACTGCTCCGAGAATTTCAAAATAAAATCATTTAAATCCATATTACATTTAATATATTATACTTTTAATCCTTTATGTTAATACTCTACTTTCAAAGCCGGGCTTCCAACATAGGTAAACCCGTCCTTTGTCTTCTTTATAATCAAGCTATTAGCTCCAACGACTGTATTATTTCCAATAACAATCTGCTGAAGGACAACAGATGAAACACCAAAGAAATTACAATTACCTATTTTTACCTCACCCGATATCTTGGTAGCGGGCATCAGTGAATTGAAGTCTCCCAATACTGAATCATGCCCAACAGTAACTCCCACATTCAATACATTAAAATTACCGAAGTGTACATTACAACTTAGCCAACAGTTCGAACAGATCAAATTTCCTTTACCCAAAGTAATGCTTTCTTTATCCAGCAATAGAACATCCGGAGCTATGATATTGGGAAAATCGATTAAAGGATTGGTGATTGAGGATACCAAGACAGATACCACCTTGGGATTACCAATAGCAATCACTACAGAAAGCATTTCGGAATATTGATTTAACTCTTGTAATCCTCCCAGAATTTTTCCATATCCTGTTTCATAACCGGTGATTTTTCCATCGTCAAAAAAGCCGACCAAATCCCAAGTAGGGGTTATATTGTTTATGTGTCTCAACATGCAAGCCACTTCACGACCAAACCCACCGGCACCATAAACCGCTATCTTTTTCATAAATACTAATTATTACCAGTAAAAGGCTCCATCGTAACAGAAGTATCAGAACTGATACCCTCACGTACAAAAACCTTTTTAATGGTCAGAACAATAATTTTCAAATCAAGTAAAAACGAACAATGATCTACGTACCACACATCCAACTCAAACTTCCTTGTCCATGAAATAGCATTACGCCCATTTACCTGAGCCCAACCGGTTATCCCGGGACGGACTTCATGTCGACGAGCCTGTTCTTTATTGTATAAAGGAAGATATTGAGGTAACAACGGACGGGGACCAATAAAGGACATATCACCCTTCAGAACATTGATTAATTGTGGGAGTTCGTCAATCGAAGTAGAACGAACAAACTTACCAACCTTCGTCAATCGTTTATCATCCGGAAGTAAGTTCCCTTCTGCATCACGTTCATCTGTCATAGTTTTAAATTTGATGACTTTAAAGATTTTACCATGCCTTCCGGGCCTCTCCTGAAGAAAAAAAGCACCGGCACCTTTATTGGCAAAATGAAGCCAAAGAGTTACGAGAAGCAATACAGGCCAGATAATAATCAGGACAAAAAACACGACTACAAAATCGATTAATCGTTTAATAACATACTGATACATACCTACTCAAAATGTTTCATTATTATCCGGTACCCTCTTTCTACTGTATAATTAGACTTCAAGTATTCATACCCTTTCTCGCCCATCACTTTTATTTTTTCTCTGTCTGCAGATAAGGAATCCACCATTTCCATAAATGTATCCAAATTCCCATTTTCTGTCCAAAAGCCATAACCATTCCGTTCAGCAATCCGTCCGATATCCGTATTCATGTCTGTAGCCAATAAAACGGGCATCCGGTTTTCTAAATAAGAGAGTAAACGGGAAGGATAATTAGGAATCGTAAAACGTCTATCAAGGAAAATCAAACCGATATCACAAGCCTTTAGCAAATCATCATACTCTTTCTTTGGAAGTGAAGAAAGCAGCATTGAATTATCCGGATGATTCGCCTCAAACCAAGACTTTATCTTGCCATATTCAGTGCCACTGCCTACAATGATGAAATAACTGTCATTACGTTCCTCATTTGCGGCTATCACGTCCAACAAGAAAATCAGACCTTGTGGACGCCCCAAATTGCCACCATATATAAAAAGAGTCTTATTAATTGGAATATGCAATTTCTGCAATATGTTTTTTCTTGCAGTTGAAGCCATTAATGGCTTCTCTAACAATTTAATACTATTGGGGCATATCTCTACTCTATCAGCCTTTATTTCCGGATTATGTGTCAACACATAATCCACATTGGCAGGAGACATACAGCCTATAAAGTCCGATATCTGATATAAAACTTTCTCTTTTTTACGGAAAAGTCTATAAATTAAGCTTCTCTTTGAAAACATTCCCAAATCAACTGCATTTTGAGGAAAAATATCTTTCAATAAAAGATAACTTTTCGCCTTACAGCGTTTCTTTTGTGAACTGATGACCCTATTGAAAGTAATGGGAGGAGTTGAATAAAGTATCAAATCAAACCGGATATCCTTCCAATATCTTTTTATGGCACATTGATACTGCATCTCCAATAACAACGTACCGATGCCTTTCTCCACCACATTGCTCTTTTGGATATTCAATGTCTTCACCCTCAATATTTGAGCGCCACAACTCTCTTTTATTGAAGTAGATTCATGAAAGCGACGTTCGGCGGGAACAACCATATAGACCCTATGCCCATGACAAATAAATTCCCGCATCAAATCCGTGTATATCCCCCGTTCAGAAAGATCTGAAACACGGTTAAGGGTCAGAAACAAAATATTCATTTCGATATTATCAGGATTTTCTCCAGACAATTTTGTTTACTATTCCTGTATAACTTTGAATCAACTTCACCACCTTTGTCGATACATTTCGATCCATATAATCCGGAACAGGGACACCATTATCACCATTCCTATTCATTTCCACAGCAGTATCTACAGCTTGAAGCAAAGAGACTTTATCAATCCCCGCAAGAATAAAACATCCCTTATCCAAAGCTTCGGGACGTTCGGTACTTGTGCGAATACAAACAGCCGGAAAAGAGTGACCGACAGAAGTGAAAAAAGAACTTTCCTCCGGTAATGTCCCGCTATCACTGACCACGGCATAAGCATGCATCTGCAAGCAGTTATAGTCATGGAACCCCAGAGGGGCATGCCGAATCACCCGGCTATCCAGTTTAAATCCACTTGATTCCAGGCGGTTACGGCTACGAGGATGGCAACTGTAAAGTACAGGCATGTCATACTTTTCAGCCATCGCATTTATGCCTTCAAACAATGAAGCGAAGTTCTTGTCAGTATCAATATTCTCTTCCCGATGTGCAGACAGCAGGATATATTGTCCTTTCCTCAAACCCAATCTGGCGTGGATATCCGAAGATTCTATAGCAGAAAGGTTCTCAGACAGAACCTCGGCCATCGGAGAACCGGTTACATAAGTACGTTCCTTTGCCACACCCGAAGCATTCAGATACCGTCTGGCATGCTCCGAATAGCAAAGATTCATATCAGAAATAATGTCTACAATACGCCGGTTTGTCTCTTCAGGAAGGCACTCATCAAAGCAACGGTTACCGGCTTCCATATGAAAAATAGGAATATGCAAGCGTTTAGCGCTGATTACACTTAGGCAAGAATTGGTATCACCGAGAACCAAAACGGCATCAGGGCGTAAGTGTGACATCAGTTTATAGCTCGCATTCAAAATATTACCCATTGTCGAACCCAAATCATCCCCTACAGCATCCATATAGACATCCGGAGCCTGTAAGCCCAGGTCATGAAAAAAGACTCCGTTCAGATTATAATCATAATTCTGTCCGGTATGAGCCAAAATACAATCAAAATATCGACGGCATTTATTTATTACGGCAGCCAACCGGATAATCTCCGGACGGGTACCGACTATAATCAACAGTCTCAGCTTGCCATCATACCGAAACTTGATATCTGAATAATCCAGTTTGATTTCCATAATGCTATTAAACTTCTTCAAAATAAGTATCCGGCCTACCGGGATCAAAACACTCGTTACACCACATAAAAGTTACCATATCCGTATCACCCAGGTTCTCAATATTATGGGTATAACCGGTAGGAATATCAATTATTTCAAGCTTATCACCTGAAACAAAATATTCTAGAATCTCAGAGGATGAATCATACACGTTACGAAAACGGATGACACCTTGGCCACTTACAACCACAAACTTTTCGTTTTTGGTATGATGCCAATGGTTACCTTTTGTAATATGTGGCTTGGAAATATTAACCGAGAACTGTCCCCGGTCCGTACTGCGAATAATCTCCGTGAAACTGCCACGGGCATCCACATTCATCTTCAAAGGATAGCCAAATCCATCTTTCGGCAGATAAGAGAGATAGGTGGAGTAAAGTTTCTTAGTAAAAGCATCTCCCACATGGGGAACTCCCAAATTGTTACGGTTCTCACGGAAAGAATATAGCAATTCCACAATTGCTCCCAAAGTAACAGTGTATACAGCAGATACTTTACAATAAGCTCCTTCCCGATGTTCATTGCCCGTCAAAGCAGAGATTAATTCATCCACAACATCATCTATATATACAAGATTCATCTCCACATTCGGATCATTGACCTGAATGGGAAGATCATGTGCTATGTTATAGCAAAAAGTAGCTATTGCACTATTATAATTAGGGCGGCACCATTTACCAAAGACATTGGGAAAACGGTATACCAACACTTTCGATCCCGTTTCCCGGGAATACTCAAACAACAATTGTTCACCCGCCCGTTTAGAGGCTCCATAAGGATTATCCAAAGCGGCTTGTGTAGAAGAGGATATCATGATAGGGCAAGTATTTCCATGTCTCTTCAATGAAGCAAGAAGCGTAGAAGCAAAACCAAAGTTCCCTTTCATAAATTCAGACTGATCCAGTGGACGGTTTACACCGGCCAGATTAAAAATGAAATCAGCCTGTCGGCAATAGTCATCCAATTCAGAAGGGGCACTATCTACATCATATTCAAAAATGATCAACTCGTTTCCGGACAAAGCGTAATTTTTTGCTTTGCCACTTTGAATATTGCGCAATTGGGATACAAGATTCCGCCCGACAAAACCTTTCGCACCGGTTACTAAAACTTTCATAAATAAAGAGGAATTAATTTATTTGACCTTGATTGCTATCAATTCTATTTTTCAAGGCCAATATCTTCGCGAATAAAATTAAGTTTCAAGAGAAGTTCTTTCATCCCCTCAACATCAAGACGACGGGTATTATGAGAATGGTAATCTTCTATTTTGGAGACCTCCTCACTTCCTTCCACAAAAAACTTATCATAATTTAAATCACGCGTATCACATGGGATACGATAATAATCACCCATATCCTCTGCTTTAGACATCTCTTCACGGGTAACAAGAGTTTCATAGAGTTTCTCACCGTGACGGGTACCAATCACTTTGACATCCGCGTTACTATGGTAAAGAGACTTTAATGCATCGGCTAATACATCCAGAGTAGCAGCGGGCGCCTTCTGAACAAACAAATCACCATTTTTTCCATGCTGAAAGGCATAAAGCACCAAGTCGACAGCATCATCCAGAGTCATCATGAAGCGGGTCATGTTGGGATCGGTTATTGTTATTGGATTACATTTCTTAATTTGCTCTACCCACAAGGGTATCACAGAACCACGACTGGCCATAACATTCCCATAACGGGTACAGCAAATCGTTGTTCCTCCACAATTACCCAACTGACGACCTTTGGCGATAGCAACTTTCTCCATCATGGCTTTGCTGATACCCATTGCATTTATAGGATAGGCAGCTTTATCGGTAGAAAGTACCACCACATTTTTAACACCGTGAGCTATGGCGGAATCCAACACATTTTCTGTACCGAGAACATTTGTCCTAACCGCTTGTGTGGGAAAAAACTCACAGGAAGGAACTTGCTTCAGCGCAGCGGCATGGAAGATATAATCCACTCCATTCATAACTCCATCCACAGAGCGCTTGTCACGGACATCGCCAATATAGAATTTTACTTTGGGATTCTGAAGATGGTGACGCATATCATCTTGTTTCTTTTCATCACGAGAGAATATACGAATCTCCCTGATATCAGAATCAAGAAAACGACGTAGTACGGCATTACCGAAGGAACCTGTTCCACCGGTAATTAATAAAATTTTCTCTTTAAATAATGACATATTATTTACTTATAGATTCGTATCCATCATATCGTATTTTAAACACTTTATAGTATAAAAACTGCATAACCTTACTATGCTTACATTTTCGTTTTATAAAAGAATAAAAACGTTCCCAAAACATTCTTTTTTCGACCTTTACTGAACTCAAATTTACATTAAAGTAAATACGGTAAACTTCTAACAGCAAGTCTAAATACGGTAAAAAGAAACAGCGTTCTATTTTAGGAGAAACATCATATGTAATAGCCTTTAACAACAATTCATTAGAATTACAAGTAACCCTAGTTCCATGAAAATGAAAAAAGACACAAGGATATTTCCTATTGTTAAATATTACATTTTCCCCTTTAATATCATATGTATAAAAATTCATATTCCAAGGAGCTATGCCTACACCTCGATTTTTAATGATATAAACATTCTCAAATAATAGAGGAAAAGAATCCAAATACTTCTGATCTCCATATTTCCCATCCTCATACCGTGCATAACACCATTCAATACATCTCTCTTTCCACCATTTTAAACATTTTCTCCCTTCTATATCATTCCTAAAATACATAAATTGGACACAATATTTCCCACCAATTGTTTCATTATGAAAATGTTCTGAAATAGCAATAGATACTGACTTGTCAAACTCATCAAAAATTATCTGAGGTGATGCCATAAACATTAAATCAGCATCAAGATAAGTACAATTATTCAGCGAAAATGTCTCAATAAAATACTCAATAATTGCAGGTCCACAGGTCCAGCAGTATTCCGCCTTCGTTCTTTGATCTTTTAATGAAATAAGTTCTTCTGTCTCAAAATCACAAATATATCTTATAGTAACATTATTCAACCCTAAATTCTTCAACTTCTCATAACAAGGAAAGTCGAAAGCCATTATATACAAATGAAAGTCTAAACAATTTTTCAACAACGATCTATACAAAGCAAGCCCCTTATGCATATAATAAGAGTCAAAAAGAGTACAAAAATTCATCATTTAAATTGATTTATTACAGATACAATTTTTTTTGCTTCAACGTCTGTCAGAACAGGACTGATTGGTAAGCTTAATTCCTCTTTATGGATTATTTCTGATACAGGAAAAGATAAGTTATTCCAAGCTTTATAACACTCTTGCTTATGAGGAGGTATAGGATAATGAATAATTGTTTGAATGCCATTTTCAGCCAAATAACTCTGCAATTCATTACGTTTTTTACAGCGTACTGGAAAAATATGAAAAACATGTGCATTCCAATCACTAACTTTAGGTAATATTATTTGAGAATTAGTAATATTATCAATATAATATCGCGCTATTTTTTTTCGATAACCATTATCTTTATCTAAATACTTCAATTTTACATTAAGCACTGCGGCTTGTATCTCATCCAATCTACTATTACGACCTGTATATTGAAATACATATTTCTTAGTAGAGCCATAATTTGCTAAAGCGCGAACCACATTTGCAAGTTCTTCATCATCCGTCGTAACAGCCCCTCCATCTCCCAAAGCACCTAAATTTTTTCCTGGATAAAAGCTATGTGCTGCTGCATTCCCTAAAGAACCTGTCTTCTGGTTCCCCCATATACATCCATGAGCTTGAGCGTTATCTTCAACTAATTTTAAATCAAATTTCTTACAAATAGTGCTAATTTTTTCAGTATAAGCACATTGTCCATAAAGATGGACGATCAAAATAGCTTTGGTCCTATTCGTAATAGCCGCCTCTATTTTTTTATCATCAATTTGATAAGTATTTATGTCTGGTTCAACAAGAACTGGAATTAAACCATTCTCTGTTATAGACAAAATAGAAGCGATATATGTATTAGAAGGTACTATTATCTCATCTCCTGGTTGCATTAATCCTAATTCAATATATGCCCGAAATATCCAAATAAGAGCATCTAAACCATTGGCACACCCTATAGTATATTTGGCACCTATATATTGCGAATACTTTTGCTCAAAGCTACTATTCTCTACACCTTGCAAATACCAACCAGAGTTTACAACTCGAGCCACAGAATTTTGGATTTCATCTGAGTATCTCTGAGTAACTTTTTGTAAATCTAAAAACTTTATCATATATAATTTTGCATATAATTTTTATACTCATCATAATCACGAATATAATCTAACTCATCATAAATATGAGAAGCTAAGACCAAACAAATAGATCCCGAAGAAAAACCTCTTTCAGCGGCCCAAATACCAGGAGGAATATGTAATCCATAATATGGTCTATTTAAAAGTACAGTCCTTTTATTAATCCCATCATTTAGTTCAACTTCATAACTACCACTAGCTGCAATCAGAAACTGTTGACATTCTTTATGAGCATGTGCACCACGATCTTCTCCTCCTGGTATGTCATACAAATAAAAAACACGAGCAATTTCGAAAGGAAGATCTATTAGTCCATGTATAGGAGTAATATTTCCACAACGCTCTTTTATTCTAGGCAATTCTAATATTGAACAATCAAATACTGACACTTTTTTTTTCATTATCACGGTACTCCAAAAATGATTTATAATCACGAATATAATCCGACTCTTGATAAGAAGTAGAAGCTAATACTAAAGCAAGAGAATTTGTTGAAAAGTTTTGCAACCTACGCCATATACCAGCAGGAATGAGTATTCCCGTATAAGAACGATTTAAAAGATAAATGCGCTCAAAAAATCCATCGCTTAAAAAAACTTCAAAACTTCCAGACAAAGCAATGACTAACTCCACTTGTTTTTTATATGCATGACCTCCTCTAATTTCGCCACCAGGAACATCATAAATCATATATACCCTTCGAATATCAAAAGGCACTTGATTACCTTTTTCTATGAATGTTAAATTTCCCCGATCATCCATGAATTTGGGTAACTCGATTAACTTAATATTGTCTAATTCTTCCATTGATTATCAATCTGTACAAAACTAATTGCATCATAAAAGCCTTGAACCATTTGTGAAATAGAAGCATTTTGCTTATAATATTCCATAGCCAAGATTCCCATTTCAATATATTTTTGAGGAAATTCCGCAACCTCTTGTAATATTTTCACAAGTTCATCACGATGTTGATATAAACGTCCCGTCTTATTATTTTCTATATTTAGTATTTCTCCTCCAGTAATCGCATCTTTTTTAGTTATAAAAGGTACACCATATCCCATACTTTTTAATACTGATAAACCAGCTTGATCAGGGGAAACACAAATTAATGCTTCTTTAAAATATTCCGCAATAACTGTTTCATCATAAATTGCACCACGTAAAATAATTTGTTTTTCTAATCCTTTTTGTTTCAACAGACTTTCTAAATATACTTTTTCAGGTCCTTCACCAATAATATTTAAAATAGGCCCCTCCTCACCCCCTTTTTCTAAAAAGGCTGTTTCATAGGCTTCTATTAATTCATCAACCTTCTTCTCTTTATATAAAGAGCCTACAAATAAAATCGTTTTCTTAAAAGAGCTATCTATTTCTATAGAATTTACAGCAACTGTATTATGAGCAACAAAAAGTTTTGATTTATCAATACCACAATGACTCCATTTTGCTATAGGCTCTTTCATATAAAATATATTAGCATCTGATTTTTTCAGAAGCAATTTGAAACATCTGTCCAATAGAGTCATAGGGCGATCAAGATCGTACCTCAAACTATAAGAAGCTCTTATCCCTATACTCCAAGAAATGAGTTTATATTTCCTTTTCAAAAAACAAAGCATTATATAGCTAATAAAATGCATATCAGGCATATATATAACCACATCAAAATTTGAGCAAAAGGAATGTAGGCAAGGAACAAAAACAAAAGGACCAATCAAATATGACTTCAACTTCTTGACATTAAACGGAAGTACTTTATTAGATTCATTCTTTCTCGTATATCCAACTGTTAAATTTACCATTTCTGATAAGAGTTCATACATAGGTATATTATATGCAGAAACAGTATGCTGCAATATTAGTACAGAAACTTTACTCATGCCAACAAAAAATTAACAATTTTCGAACAAGCCTTTCCATCCCCGTAAGGATTAACAGCTTTACTCATAGTGTTATAATAGTCTGAATCATCAAGTAAAGCTGAAACCTCATTAACTATTTTATCATAATTAGTCCCTACTAACTTTACAGTTCCAGCTTCTAAGGCTTCAGGACGTTCTGTTGTGTCACGCATTACCAATACTGGCTTACCAAGACCTGGAGCCTCTTCCTGTATTCCACCACTGTCTGTCAATACAATTATAGATTTTTCCATCAGGTACACAAAAGAGAGATATTCTAATGGTTCAATAAAAAACAGATTATTCAAATCTGATAATTCATCTCCGAATACTTCATGAATAGGTTTACGGACATTAGGATTCAAATGCATTGGATATACAAAATCGACATTAGGATATTTTTCACTTAATGCTTTTATAGCTTGACACATAGATATAAACCCATCACCAAAATTTTCTCTACGATGACCAGTTATTAATACTAATTTTTTATCATTAGATAGACGTTTGACATCATAGCCAGAAGTACTCAAAACATTTCTTAATTGTACTTCTAATAACTTATCATGCCTTATTCTATCCACAACCATATAAATAGAATCAATTACCGTATTACCTGTCACAATAATAAAATCTCCTTTCACTCCTTCATTCAATAAGTTCTGGCGACTTAATAAAGTGGGTGAAAAATGATAAGTCGCAATACGCCCTGTAACCTGCCTATTCATTTCTTCTGGCCAAGGACTATATACATTATGGGTCCGTAACCCCGCTTCTATATGTCCGACAGGTATTTGCTGATAAAAGGCGGACAAAGCAGCAGCAGTAGAAGTTGTCGTATCACCATGAACTAATAACAGATCCGGTCGCACTTCAGCCAAAACATCACGCATCCCTATCAAGACACGAGCAGTTACATCATATAAATCTTGTCCTTGCTTCATGATGTTCAAGTCATAATTAGGACGAATATGAAAAAGATGTAAAACTTGATCAAGCATTTCACGATGCTGTCCTGTAACACAAACTATAGTTTGAAACTCCTTTGGATATTTCTGGAACTCTTTTACTAGAGGTGCCATTTTAATGGCTTCGGGACGAGTACCGAATACCAACATAATTTTTTTCATAATGGTGAACGAGATAATTGTTTTTTATAGATACCACAAAAGTCTAAAATCACTTTATTATCATCATATAGCAATGTTTTAAATACTGAATGAGCCACTAAAAAAACGATAATGTCGGCTTTTGCATATGCATCTTTATAATTTGTTAATTTAAAGACTTTATGTTCTACTACATTAGGCTCTACAACCAAAATGTCAGCATTATTACAGCTTTGCATTACTTTTGTTGTTATATATTTAGCAGGAGCCTCACGCAAATCATCAATATCTGGCTTAAAGGCTAAGCCCATCATAGCAATAATTGGCTTACGACCATATTTAATCTCAAATTTCAACATTTCATTCTCAACTTTTTCAGCACACCAAAAAGCTTTGTAATTGTTAATTTCACGAGCTTTTGCTATTATTTGGGATTCTATAGGAAAATCCGCTGTTATAAAATAAGGATCTACTGCAATGCAATGTCCTCCAACGCCACAGCTTGGTTGTAAAATATTTACTCTAGGATGTTTATTAGCCAAGTCAATCAGTTCCCATACATTAATACCAGCTTTATCACAAATCAAAGATAACTCGTTGGCAAACGCAATCTGTACATCACGAGAAGAGTTCTCTGTTAACTTACACATTTCTGCTGTCTTACAGTCTGTTTTATGAAGTTTACCTTTCACAAATTGACTATAAAATTCTATTGCTTTATCAGTAGATCGTTCATCGATTCCTCCAATCACCCGATCATTATGTACTAATTCATATATAACATTACCAGGTAAAACACGTTCAGGACAGTATGCTATATAAATTTTACACCTAAGTTCTGGACGAAGTGAAAAGATTAAGTCAGCCATTTTACCAGTTGTCCCCACAGGAGAAGTAGATTCAATTACATATAAATCTCCTTCTTTCAAAAAAGGAATAATAGCACGAGTAGCAGCTTCTACATAAGAAATATCAGGTTCGTGATCTCCTTTAAATGGTGTAGGTACAACCATAAAATAGGCATCACTTACTGTCGGTATAGTTGAAGCCGTCAGCATTCCGTTCGCAACTACTTCCTCAAGTATATCTTGCATCCCGGGCTCTATAATATGTAACTTCCCTTCATTAGTCATTTCAACCACTTTGGGATTTATATCCACTCCCGTTACTTTTACCCCATGTTTTGCAGCAATAATAGCTGTAGGTAGACCAATATAGCCTAGCCCCATAAAACAAGCATCCATATTTCCAATATTAATAGTTTACAGAATAATAAAATAACTTACAATCACATAAGTATATAAATTAAGAAGAGTATTTCAATTACTTTTTGCTAATTTCCTAAAGCATATAATTAATCCATATAATATTAATGGTTGCATTAATGATAGTATAGGATATAAAGGGTGAGCCCTAGGAGTATAATATATTCCCGGTAGCATCAATAAAAAGCATAAAAAATAAAAATTAGATCTCATTGCTATAGAATAAATATGCATCAAAAATAGCCCCCAGATGAAGGAAAGTAACATTACAGCACAAATGCCTCCACATATATAAAATTCTGCAATAATAGATGTACCTAATCCAGCGCCCATAGAAAAGTCAGACTTCAATGTAAGAAGAGCCAACCTATCTGATAATAAATAATAATCTCCTACAGGTTTTCCTTTTATGTATCCAGTTGGCAAGATCAACATATCATATAAGTATCGACATGAGAAGTCAATTTTCTTATTCTCTACATAAAAAGCAGTTAATCCAATAATATGCATTGTAGAAGCTTGCTGAGAAATGAATTCAATCAACGCATTCTCAGATTTTTTTTCTCCTCTCATTTTTAAAAAAGCTTGCTCATAATCACTGGCTCCTCGAACTACACCAATAATCATAGATATTGATACAAATATTGCCAAAATAATTATTAATATTTTTGGAGAAAATAAATTTCTAAAACAAAAATAACTTGCTATAGCAAGTGATAATGAAACAAAATAGACTCTACTTCCTGAAACAAATGACAATAATAAGAATACTAAAACATAAAGAATTACAGGAAATAATATCTTCTTTATTTCTGCTTTTGAAGCCAAAATAAGAATCAAACCTAAAAACCAAAAATCATCAGATATACGAATTAAAATATTAGTATTTACAGTACCTTCCACTTGAGATTGATATAAATATCCACCAGCAGCAATATATTGCGCTATTAGCAAATAATAATAATAAAGTGATGGAACTAAAAATATATAAAATACATATATTCCTGTCTTTTCCATTACTCGATTATATCTCCATTCGGTGTTTGTCGATATTGAAACTTTCCTATAGCTATACAAGATAACAGCTAAATGTATAAAAAGAACAAAGGTTGTAATACACGCAAATACCTCTATAATAATTGAGTGCGTATAAAAAGAGTTACTGACTCCACCTAGTATTAAATCCTTAAATAGATCTAATATATTTAAAAAGCTCAAGCCAATACCACTTATATTATAAAGAAATAGTGTCAACAGAAACATCCGATAAGGATGAAAAAAAGGAATTTTTAGTAAACCTGATGAAAAATATACCCATCCAAAAGAAAATAACACTAAAAATTCTGCTATTTTTTGATAGAAAATATCATTTAAAAATAAATACAAGTAGAATATTGTACATACACATATAAGTATAATGTGTACATACAAAATAGCCTCTCTATTTTTCAAAGAACAAGATAAAGTACTCATCTGAGTCCCGATCTTCATTTGGCCAACATTGAATAAGGAAATTGATTAAGTCTTAAAGAAAAATAAGTTATCAAACGATTTAATTGAATGTCATTAGCTCCCATACCATTATTTACTGATGATAAAGACACTTTACTAAATCTTATAATCGGTAAGTAATTCGAACGATATGCCGTTTTCGAAATTGGAGTATTCTTTAAGTGAGCCATCATATTCAACCATAAATCATCAGCAGTAGGACAATACTTCATAAAAATATCCTCCTCTCCAAACATATGATATAAACTTCCAGGGGGATACAAAACTCCCCCTACCCCTATAGCTAGTACTCCAAAACTTGGAGGTATTTCGTAATCAATACACTCCCATGAAATGTAAGGGAGGATTTTATTATCTTCGATTCCAATACGTGAAGCGCAGGTACAACATATTGCATTAGGATATTTTTGATGCTGATTCAATAAATTGAGTATCAAATCAGTAGCATAAATAACATCATCATCAATTGTTATGATAATATCATTAGGATACTGGCGTAACGCATAGTAATATTTCTTATGAGAGCGCAAATCTCCCTCACACAGTTCTATTATTAACCCTCTTTTTTCTAATGATAACAATGAATTAGGTATAAAACTCCTGTCAGGAAATTGCTCTTTAGATAGCCATAAAATAACCATATCCGGTTTAATCGATTGACGAAAAATAGATTCAATCACAATCCAAAGCCTATTTATCCTTTTAGGGAAAGAAGTTAAAGATACAATAAGTTTCTCTTTTTTAGTAGTAGAAGTTATTTTTAAACAATACTTTCTCCTATTCAATAAAAAACTAATAGGAATAACAATATTAGCTACCACTCTAATCAACCAACGAAAAAAAGAATATATCTTCAATTTCGTAGCAAAAGGAGACCGACCGTTTATTGAAGAATAAACAGTATCAAAATAATCAACAATCATTTTTACAATTAAAATTATTAATCAATAAGCTAAAAGTTTCAAAGTTTTCCACCAAGTTCTAATTTATCAAAAATTAGAGTAAAACGATTCCACCAAGTATGCTCTTGTTCTGCTCTTATTCTTATATTTTTTCGCATCATTTTGCGTATATTACCTTTCTTCGCATCAAGATAAAACCTGCACTTATCAATAAGCTCACTTAAATCTCTATAAAATACAATTTCCTTATCTTCTTCAAAATAAGAGGATAATTCATCATTATAAGTTGTGATTTGAATCCCAGCGCACATAGGAATTTCAAATGTCCGCAAATGAAGTTTATACACAGGATATTTAAGTAAATAAGTATTTCTTAATTCCAGTATATTTAGATTTAAAGCAAAATTCGAATAAAGTCTGTTCATTTCATCAAATGATACTGGGCCAGAAATGGTAAGCCATTCACTTTTACTTTCCAACTCTACATTCCCTTTTATTTTAGCCAACAATTTTCCTTGTAATATTTTTCTACCAACAGAGAAAGAAAACAAATTCTTAACAGAATCGATAGTTGTCAATATATTACTTACTTTTTTTCCCTCCATACTACCATTATTTAACTTCCCACAAATCCGGCAAGCTATATTATGCTCTAAAAGCTGATTTAATTTCAACGTTCGAGTTCCATAAGGGGTTCCGATAAATCCCACCTCCAAAATATCCCTATGATATATATTTTTAAAATTATAAGGATTAGCAGCATAAGGTAAAAATATTATATTACATCCCCACTTTTGAAATATACTCTTAGTTTCAAAAGAGGTTAACCAAACCAAATCGAAAAAAGGGGCAATATCTTTATGAATATAAGGGGCATGAAGATTATCAAAGCAAATTAGAAGTTTAGGTATAGACAGATCCTTTAAGGCTTCCATCGTTTCAGGTAATAATAAGTCAGAGCCACAACAATTCATAAATAAGTCATAATGATCTTTATTATATCTTAGCAGATTAATCAGGTCCTCATTTGCCTGACAAACAGTTTCATATTTTGACGGATTTAAAACTGTAATATTCACATTATGATGCTTCAATTCATCAAATATATGAACTCTTTGCCATTGAGTCATATAAGTATCATCTTCTTTAAAAAAATAGAGTATCTTCATTGTATTTTCTTTTTCACCCAAACAATTAACTTTTCCTTCTCCCCACGATTTAAAGTAAACCATACATGCAACAAAAGAAACAAACAACCAAAAATAATATTATAAAAAAAGAAAAGTCCCCAAGAATTAATATATAGGCTGTTTTTAAATATCATTCCAAATATGACCACCACCAAACAAAAAATAAATGTTTTAATCATGTGGGAATAAAAATAGATTTTCTTTATTCCCAATTGTCTTGTTGAATACAATGGAATATAAAATAAGTAGTAAACAACATTTATGAACGAGCTAATTGATATTAAGGAAATTAAATTTCCCTTTAATAGAATATGATCAAAATAGACTAGAACAATATTCAGTACGCCAAATAAGATCAAGGTAATGGAGGGATTCTTTTGTTTATTCAATGTCATATTCAGCCCATAAATAGTCCACATATTTCCGTGCACTAATAAAGGAATCATAGAAATGACAGATAAACATTGCAAATAATCCGAATTTTCCCCAGGCATCCACAAAGAAAAAAAACTATTTCCAAACAGAATAATCAGAAGAGTCGGTGTTGTTGCAAAATAGCTCAATATTTTTTGAGAGAATCGCACTTCTTTTGCCAAATGTTCATAGCTTTCATTTGCATACTTTTCCGTCATTCTAGGTAAAAAAACAGAATAAATAAGAACAATTATACCACACATAAATCCTGATAAAGTTTGAACAATTGACAGTTCTCCAGAGGCGTCCGGACCAATTAATATATTAGCTAAAAATAAAGACATTCCTAATAATAGAATAGAGCCTAGAGAATTTATAGAATTCCACATACCGGAAATCAAGACTTCCTTTACTAAATTATATCGGAAATAGGAGAAAGAAATCACATAAGTAGGAAACAACTTTCTAGTAAATATGAAATCTATCCCAAAATTAGTAAAACTCAATCCTACAGCAACTATACCCAAATAGATAATTGAAGGAGGATAAATTAAAAAAAGAACTAAAAGCAAAAGGCCTTTGAGTAAACCTTGAATAATTTCTTTATATGCTTTGAGATCAAGTCTATTTTTAGCAAATACCGAAACACCAAAAACAGAACTTAGTGTATTTACTATCATCGATAAAAATATTAAGTCAAAAAGTAACTTTACATCTGGAATAGAGCTGTTTGGGATATTCAATAAAGTTTCCAAAGAGCAAACAATCAAAACAGCTGGAAACAGTAAAAATACGGAAAGAAACACATTAGAAATAAAAATAGAAGAAATATATTCCTGAGCCTTTACATTATTACTTTTGAATATTTCAATGGAAATAAATCGGGCAGCCATGGAATTCAAAGCAATAATAACAATAGACATATAATTTACAAAATTATTAGCTAATGGGAAAAACGAATATACATCCTTTCCTAAATTGCTAATCAGATAAGGTGTTAAGACAAATGAAACGCATAAAGAAGTTCCAAACGCAATTACATTAGTAAATATATTGATAAATAATTGAAAATATCCAGATCTAAATTTCATTTCTATTCATCTCGTATTTGATTACTAATTCTCTTCTCAACTTTTCAATATACCTATTATTTCATTTCTTATTATATTTTCGAAAAACACACTTGGTAGCATGGTGTAATTTCTATAAAAACAACTGATTGAAATAATGAAGAGGATACCATCAAATATGTAATCTTATCTATTATTACGATGTACAAATTTTCTATGAGCCATTATACTTTACAACAACAAAAGTATTTACAAACATTACCCATAAATACCAAAAATTAACGATAATAAAGGGCTTAATAACTCTGTTTGTTATATATAAAAAACAAACAATTTTATTATACAAATAAATCATCAATAACTTTCAATAGATACTGCCCATATTGATTCTTAAGCATTGGCTGTGCCAATGCTTTCATCTTTTCTGGCGAAATCCAACCTTTCCTTAGAGCAATTCCCTCCAAACATGCAACTTTTAAACCTTGCCGTTTCTCAATAACTTCAATAAAAGTACTTGCTTCGGATAAAGAATCATGTGTACCTGTATCAAGCCAAGCAAATCCTCGACCTAACAATTGCACTTTTAGCTCTCTATTTGATAGAAACCTCTGATTGACAGTTGTTATTTCTAGCTCTCCACGAGAAGAGGGTTTAATATTCTTCGCAACTTCAACCACCTTATTAGGATAGAAATATAGTCCTACAATGGCATAATTAGATTTAGGTTTCTGAGGCTTCTCCTCTATGCTGAGAACATTCCCGCTCCTATCAAATTCCGCTACACCATAACGTTCGGGATCACTTACCCAATAACCAAAAACGGTTGCTTTATTTTCTAAGTCAGCCTTATTCACAGCAAACTGAACCATTTCGGTCAAACCATCTCCATAAAAAATATTATCACCTAAAACCAAACAGACAGAATCATCCCCTATAAATTTTTCTCCTATGATAAAAGCTTGTGCCAAACCATCAGGTGAAGGTTGCTCTGCATACTCAAACCTCACCCCAAAATCAGATCCGTCACCCAATAAACGTTGAAATCCCGGCAAGTCATCTGGAGTAGAAATAATGAGAATTTCCCGTATACCTGCCAACATTAGTACAGAAATAGGATAATAAATCATAGGTTTATCAAAGATAGGAAGCAACTGCTTACTCACTCCTTTAGTTATAGGATATAACCGTGTCCCCGACCCACCTGCTAAAACAATACCTTTCATTGTCAGATAACTCTCTCTATGTTTTTCTTAGCTTCTCTTATCAGCTCCTCATCTCCCGTCTGCTCAAAGCACTCCAGCAGCAACTGACATTTCAATACAGAGGCTGGTAGTTTTTCTAAAACAGTCATTGAACGATCCAATAATTCTTGAATAACCTGTTCATTCTCAGAGGAGAAATTAAACAGCATGGTATCGTAACCTTTGAACAAAGTAACAAGTATTTCCGCCTCTTCTTCGGGAGATTCTCCTTTCTGAAGAAGAAGATCGGCACACAAGTTACGGAGTTCTTGATTTAACGCAGTAAGTTCATTCACATAGACAGGAGTACCGTCCTCGCCATACTCCAAGAGTTTCTTCACTACGGAGGACACAGAATTACACAGAGAATTTTTCATTTTAAAAAGGAATGAATTATGATTCGTCGATTCTTTTCGGTTTTTATTTGTATAGAAGAGTAATAATATCCAATAGAATTGTATCTAACGACGTAACGGGGCATTACATATATTGTTATCACCCGTTACATATATTGTTATCGCCATTACATATAATGGTATTTTCTTTACATATATACTTTTTATTTCTCTTTCCGGACGTAGCTAGCCGGAATTGTAACCATAGCGCTACCGAACATATCGATACGTACTAAAATATGATATTTATTATTATAGCGGACCAATTCTCCCCGCAAGCCTTGTAAATCGCCCTTGGCAACTACTACACGAGTACCTTTGGGAATGGACTCTCCTGTCAGGATCACCTGATCCTGGGAGTAATCGAGCATATAGCGAAAATCAGCCATTTGCGCATCAGGAATACAGGTAGGAGCCCCGGTGGAACGATCACGAAGGAAATCGTATACATTCAGTGTACTTCGGACGGCAGCCATTTCCTGACGGGAGATATGAACGAAAACCATACGGGGCAACAAAAGGCGCTCACGCTCAATGCGTTTTCCTTCACGCTCTATGACACGGTTTTGTACAGGAAGAAAGGTATCTACCTCCTGCAATTGAAAATAATCCCGAACTTTACGTTCTGAGTTAGTTCGTGTCAGTACGACATACCAATGTTTATCGCTATCTGTTGTCTCCAAGACTACGTTCGTAAGAAAAAGTTTCAGTAATGACTAAGGATGAAAATTTGTTAAAAACAAGAATATTCAAAAAACATGCCTTATTTTCAGTAATTTACAAATTAAGTTTTATGATAATCGGGTACAGAAAAAGTATTCGCACCGGATTTGAATACTATCCGATACGTTGAATTATTTTATTTTAAACATATATCGGACATAAAGAAAAGTATATTTGTCCGCCTATATATTTACGGGTGCAAAGGTAAAACCTTCTTTTGAGTCTCCAAAACTTTTCACAGGTTATTTTCATCATAGGAAGTTATATAACTGAATATCAAAGACATAATTTATCTCTTTGCAAATAAGGAAAGCAGCAATATACATAATACTAATGTGGCTTATAAAAGAATGTGGAAATAAGTGGAGAGGCAGGCTATGGAGAGTCTTAACGGTAACTTGATAAACAGACAACTACGCACATCTTGAACGTAAGAAAAGAATTTTACGACAGAATGCATCCAGAATATAAGCAATTGATTATCAAACAATAATATCTTAATAAGAGAACTGTAGGAAGTTAACATTAACAGTACGTTAATATTAACTTCGTAATTGCAAGATATTAATTCTTTAGAGATACGAAGTTAATAAGCTATTGATAAGGAGGGAAAGCACTTTTACGGGCATTAACATTGTTAACGTATTCGTTGGTAAGAGCGTCCCGGCATTGGTTACAACCGCACAGTTTGCCGATGGCTTACCAGGCACAGTTCTTCTTTCTTCGTCCGGAATATGACCGTATCGGTAAAACCACTTTTGGAAAGAATCGCCTTCAGTTCATCACAGGAATGAATCTCCATCCCTTCAACAAGTCCCGTCCAAGCCTTATTGGCAGGATCGCTTATCTCACAACAGATAAGAAACGATCCACCGGGCTTTAACACACGCGCCACTTCCGTAAAAGCATGCTGCAGGTTACCCCAGAAGTAGACAGTCTCGAAAGCAGTGACCGCATCGAACGCATAATCAGGATAGGGAAGTCGGTGGACTCCTCCCTGCTCGATAAAGCAGCGTGTACCGAGATACTTTTTATTTTTTTTACGCGCAAAGGTGACACTCTCCGATGAAATATCTATGCCATACGCTTTCCCTTGCGGGCAACGTTGCAATATCTGTAGCAAATTGGCACCACCACCGCAACCGATGTCGAGTACACTCCATTCCGGTTGCCATTGCAAGCATGACATTCCCCATTGCGCCAATGATGCATGTCCTGTATTCATCCCCCAAAGTATCATTCTTCCGAAAAAACCTTCAGGCTTCCGGAAATTCTGTAAGATCTTGCTTACAAAGCCTCTCTTATTCATTTGTCTGCTGATTTAATATTTCAGGCAAAAGTACAGTTTCTGCCCAAACAGGCAATACCCAGAAATAGGGAATTTATTTCCTAAAAGATATTTGCAGGTATGCATCTGCTTCCCGTTAAAATTATGATGAACAGATGCCCGGAAGTGCGATGCTCTTTTCGTTTCCGTTTCATAAATATTACATAAACATTACAACATAACAGATTCATTATCAATATCTATTAATAATAAACATTCATATATTCAGTAACAGGTCTGTAACACTACCCTCCTATTTTTGCACCGGAAAACAACAAGCAGATGTTATGAACAATGTACAGCAAGTAAAAACTTATTCGCAGAGAAAAATTTCTGATTTCCTTTTCATTCTTTGGGCAGGCGGAGCAGCGCTGCTCTCCTATTCATTGGTATATGCACTGAGAAAGCCTTATACAGCAGCCGGATTTGACGGACTTGAAGCGTTTGGAATGGACTACAAAGTGGTAGTTACCATCGCGCAAATATTAGGATATGTACTTTCTAAATTCATCGGAATTAAATTAATCTCCGAATTAAAACGGGAAAACCGGATGAAGTTTATTCTGATCTCCATAATTCTGGCTGAAGCTTCGTTAATATTGTTCGGACTGTTGCCCGCACCTTATAATATAGTAGCCATGTTTCTGAACGGACTTTCACTGGGATGTATGTGGGGAATCATTTTTAGCTTTATCGAGGGAAGACGAATGACGGACATTCTTGCCAGCTTACTCGGAGTCAGTATGGTCATCAGCTCGGGTACCGCCAAGTCGGCCGGTTTGTATGTCATGGACACTTTGAACATCAGCGAATTCTGGATGCCTGCCCTGATAGGCGGAGTTGCCCTTCCTCTACTTGCCTTGTTGGGATATGCACTCAACCGGCTTCCACAGCCAACAGCCGAAGACATTGCCATGAAATCGAAACGGGAAACACTGAACGGCAAGCAACGATGGGAGCTATTTAAGAATTTCATGCCTTTCCTCACTCTGCTCTTTATAGCCAATGTGGTACTGACTATCTTGAGAGATATAAAGGAAGACTTCCTGGTAAAAATTATCGATGTCTCTCAATACTCTTCGTGGATGTTTGCACAGGTAGACAGCGTAGTAACCCTCATTATTCTGATAATTTTCGGATTAATGGTGTTCGTCAGAAGCAACTTGAAAGCACTGTCGATATTACTGGGATTGATCATTGCCAGCATGGTAGTGATGGCAGTCGTTTCGTTTGGTTACGAACAATTGCAGCTGAACGCCATCGTCTGGCTATTCATCCAGAGCCTGTGTCTCTATCTGGCTTTTCTCACTTTCCAGACTATCTTCTTCGACCGTTTTATCGCTTGCTTCAAAATTCGAGGTAACGTGGGTTTCTTCATTGCTATGAATGATTTTCTGGGCTATACGGGAACAGTCATAGTATTGGCTGTCAAAGAATTCTTTTCACCGGACATTAACTGGACAGCTTTCTACAATCTGATGGCAGGATATGTGGGAATAATCTGTTTCGTTGCTTTTGTATGCTCTTTCATCTACCTGCACCAACGCTACCGCAGGGAGAATTACGGAAAGACAGGGGTATTCAGAAAAAAAGAAGAAGAAAAAGAAGTTCCCGATTTCGTATATTAATTGCTATCTTTGTGGGTCAAAAAACTTAAAATGAAAGTTCACCATGAAGATTTTTCCAAGTAGCAGCATCAAGAAACTGGATGCTTACACCATAGAACATGAACCGATTGCATCGATCGACCTGATGGAGCGGGCCGCACAGGCACTGACCAAAGCCATCACCGAACGCTGGGACATCACAACTCCCGTCACGGTATTTGCCGGACCGGGCAACAATGGCGGAGATGCCCTTGCCGTAGCCCGAATGTTGGCGGAAAAGGAATACAAGGTCGAAGCCTATCTGTTTAACCCGAAAGGGGAACTGTCTGCCGACTGCCAGACCAACAAGGAGCTGGTAGAGATGATGGATAATGTGAAGTTCAGCGAAGTAAGCACACAGTTTGTACCTCCTGCCCTGACGATGGATCATCTGGTAGTGGACGGACTTTTTGGTTCGGGACTTAATAAGCCGCTAAGTGGCGGTTTTGCAGCAGTAGTGAAATATATCAATGCATCGCCTGCCACCGTAGTCGCCATCGATATCCCCTCGGGACTGATGGGAGAAGAGAACACATTTAATGTAAAAGCCAATATCATCCGTGCCCAATTGACATTGAGCCTGCAATTGCCGAAACTGGCTTTCCTCTTTACCGAAAATTCCGAATTCGTAGGCGAATGGAAACTGTTGGATATCAACCTCAGTCGTGAAGCGATTGAAGAAACGGAAAGCAATTATGCCTTATTGGAAGCGGAAGAAATACACGCTCTGATCAAACCCCGTAACACTTTCTCACACAAAGGAAACTTTGGGCATGCTCTGCTGATTGCCGGTTCGTACGGCATGGCAGGCGCGTCGATACTGGCAGCCCGTGCCTGTATGCGTTCGGGTGTAGGCTTACTGACAGTTCATGCACCTATACGCAACAATGATATCCTGCAGATTTCGGTTCCGGAGGCAATTATCGAATCGGATGCCAGCGATACCTACTTTGCCTGCCCTACAGATACGGATGACTATCAGGCTGTAGGAATCGGTCCGGGCATCGGACGCTCGGAAGAGACCGAGGCTGCACTGCTTGAACAACTCAGTGGCTGCCAGACACCTCTGGTACTGGATGCCGATGCACTAAACATATTGGCCAACCACCGCCACGCACTGACCACATTGCCCAAAGGCTCTATTCTGACTCCCCATCCCAAAGAACTGGAACGCATGGTGGGCAAATGCCAGAACTCATACGAACGACTGATGAAGGCCTGTGAACTGGCCCGAACCGCCAAAGTACAGATCATATTAAAAGGAGCCTATTCGGCAATTATCACCCCCTCGGGCAAGTGCTATTTCAACTCTACGGGTAATCCGGGTATGGCAACAGCCGGAAGCGGAGATGTATTGACAGGTGTCGTGCTGGCTTTGCTCGCACAGGGATATCCGGCTGAAGAAGCTGCCAAAATCGGTACTTATGTACATGGCCTGGCAGGTGATTTCGCACGCAAAAAGCAAGGCGTTCTCAGCCTGACGGCAGGAGACATTATCAGTAATCTGCCATTGGCTTGGCGTCTGGTAAGCGAATAAAAGTTAACAACTTATGATTTTCCAAATAACTTCATTAACTTTGTTTTTTAAACCAGTTAAAATAAACCGGAAATGAAAAAGCTAATTATACTGACAGGGCTGTTACTCTCTACCTCGGCTTATGCCCAGACCGAAGTTACAGCGGGAGTTACCCGGGGAAAAGATTACGGTGTAACCTATGCACTTCCTAAAACAGCAATCAATATTGAAGTCAAAGTCAATAAAGTGACATATACTCCGGGAGAATTCAGCAAGTATGCCGACCGTTATCTCCGGTTGACCGATGTGTCGGGTGAGCCTCAGGAATATTGGGAACTGGTCAGCGTCAAAGCAAAATCTGTCGGTATCCCCGATAGCGAACATACCTATTTTGTCAAGCTGAAAGATAAAACAGTAGCTCCGCTAATAGAATTGACCGAAGATGGTATCGTAAAATCAATCAACGTACCGCTATCTCCTAAAAAATCGGCTCCGATGCAACCCGCCACGACACAGAAAAAGAAGATAAATCCACGTGATTTTCTGACCGAAGAGATTCTGATGGCAGGTTCTACAGCTAAAATGGCGGAGTTGGTTGCCAAAGAGATTTATAACATTCGTGAAAGTAAAAATGCCCTGGTACGCGGACAGGCAGACAACATGCCCAAAGATGGGGAGCAACTGAAGATTATGCTTGCCAACCTGGAAAAACAAGAGGCTGCCATGACCGAAATGTTCTCGGGTACCTGGAATAAAGACGAAATGATATTCAACATCCGCCTCACTCCGGATAAGGAAATGGACAACGAAGTAGCCTTCCGCTTTTCGAAGAAGCTGGGCATAGTTGCTAATAACGATCTTGCAGGAGAGCCGGTTTATATCACGCTGAAGAATCTGAAAACCGTCAACGTACCGGAAGACGATGGCAAAAAGAAGGTGGACGGCATTGCCTATAATGTGCCCGGCAAAGCACAAGTAACACTAACGGAGGGGAAAAAGCAATGGTTTAACGGAGAACTTCCTGTCACACAATTCGGTACCATCGAATATCTGGCTCCGGCGCTTTTCAATAAGAAATCGACTGTTCAGGTTACTTTCAACCCGGATACAGGAGGCTTGATCAAGGTAGATAGAGAAGAAGGAGAATAAAACATAATCAAAAACTCCGGCCGATCTTAAATGAAGTGCACCCCAAAAGTTCATGTTTAACTTTTAGGGTGCACTTCATTTTTAAATCAGCCGGAGTCTCTTTATTATATTCCGATAGTATATCGTAATGCAATCAGTTCTCAATCACTAATTTCACAAATCCGTCTTTCTGCAACTGAGTGATATAAGCCGTAATACGTGATTCGTAATTTTCTTCATAATTGAAGTGTTCTGCCAGCTCTTCAATAATCCGGCGTACGGTTCTCTTTCCGTCAATCAACTCCCATACGGCAGTGCCATGATCTTCCAGCCGGACATGAATATCCGCAGACATTCCTTTAGGCAACAAGAATCGCCGCATCCACTCGTATTTAAACCGGGGGAAAGCAATGGTAACGGTACCATCGCTTCCCTTTTCGGCCGTAATATTTTCACTACGGAAAGGAATTACATCCAGAAGATTTATTTTCTCTTTCACGTCTGCCATATACTGTTATTTTTTGATATTTGCTTCCTGCAGTCCGTATCCCTTCTTCTTGGCTTCCGCTTTCAACATTAAAGCTACAATCAGAGCCAAAACACCGAAACAAGCAAAGATAGCCATAGGCAAAGTATAGTCATAAGTCTGCGCTCCATCCACAACAGGACCTTTGCAATAGGTATTCAACACCCATCCGATCAACAGAGGTACCCCCATCAATCCCCAGTTCTGCACCCAGAAAATCAAAGCATAGGCAGTACCCAGTTGTTTCTCCGGAATAATTTTCGGAACAGAAGGCCACATGGCCGAAGGCACCAGTGAAAAAGCAATACCCAGAACAATCATAATCACAGTGGCAAACCACCATACGTTCAGAATGGGAAGCGCAAACAAAGTATGCACACCAATCAGCATGACGGCACCGATAATCATCAACGTCGCTCCCTTACCGATACGGTCATAAAGAGTACCAAACAACGGAGTCAGGAAGATGGTACCTATCGGTAGTAATCCCGGAATATTTCCGGCCAGCTTAGGGTCTACGTTATACTTCTGCACCATCAAGTCGGTTGCATATTTAATAAAGGGGAAAACAGCAGAATAGAATAGTACACACAATAAAGCAATCAGCCAGAAGCCTTTATTGGTGACAATCAGCATAACGTCCTTCATACGGAACGGTTCTTCCGGTTCTTCTCCCTGAGCATCTAAAGAAGCGTCAAGTTTCTTATCATAAAAGGTATAAATGAAAAAGGCGATAGTACCGATGCACAGCATGATCAGGCACAACAAAATAGGCATCGGAATATTGGTATGGAAACTGCCGCTTTCATCCGTATAGCCGAAATAATCGGCAATGGGAACGGTAAGCACCATAGCCAAAGTGGTACCGATACGTGCGGTTGCCATCTCAAGTCCCATAGCCAAAGCCATCTCTTTACCTTTAAACCATTTCACGATAATCTTAGAGACGGTGATACCGGCGATCTCTACGCCGACACCAAAGATAGCGTATCCTAAAGCCGCCAGAAAGACCTGAGTCTTGAAACCCATAATCAAAGCTCCCTCTTGACCTCACCAACAAAATCACTAACAAATGGAGCATCGCCAGCAATAATCAAAGGAAGCTCCGAAGGAATCTGCTTATATGCGCGAATAAGATATTCCACTCCCTTTCCAGGAACCAATCTGGAAAGGAAAAGAATATAACCATCCTTATTCAATCCGTACTTTTCTTGTATAATTTCGGGTGGAATTATGTCTTGAAGGGTTACGCCGTTTGGAATATATATAGCTTCCCTATTATATCTGGTTCTGAAGTATGTTTTTTGTTCCTCGGAAAGGACAATAATCTCGTCAGCATACTTGGCTGCAATTAATTCACCCCACCTCATGAATTTTGCGCCAAATCCCTTCCATTTTGGCGTTTTGTAATTTAGTCCATGTACTGTTACTATCGTACGAATTCCAAAAATATGAGGAAGAAGTAAGAAAAAGCTCGGTCCAATTCCGTGATAATGGATAACATCATAGTGTTGAAATAATGCATGAATAGATGCAAAAAAAGAATAAACCACTGCATCAGTTGACTTCTTTTCAATTGTTGGAATAGTAATTATGCGAACACCTTTATACTTCTTTTGGGGCTCAATAAATTTGCTTTTCCGATTGTATACTGTCACTTCATTTCCAAGATTTGTCATTCGTGTTGAAAGTTCCTCAACTACAACCTCTATCCCGCCTTCTCTTCCTGGAATTCTCTTGTGCCCAATCATTGCAATCCGCATGTTTAATGTATCTCCTCTTGACTCCTATTTACTATTGTACATTTGAACATAACATTCCTGTAACTTTGGGGCCTCAATTTGAATATCATAGCCTTTTTCTGCCAATTGAGTTCGCGTATCCTGGCTTTTCTCTCTTCGCATATTCATAATTTTGTCAGCCCATTCTCTAGGTTGGCATTTTAGGCTCATCATTTCGGCTTGATTTGTGAGAAGTACTTCATCGGAAATTGTATTTGAGAACAAGCACGGAAGACCATTTGCCTGAGCCTCCACCCCCACAACAGGAAGTCCTTCAAAAATTGATGGCATAACAAATACATCCATTGCTTGATACAACTCATCAACATCCGATCTATCGATAAGAAAAATCACGTTTTTCTGAAGCCCTAAATCTTCAACCCTTTTTCTAAGAGCCACTTCATCTTCTCCCTTTCCAATTAGTAAAAGTCGAATATTCGTATTTTCTTTCTTTATCTCATTTACAATCTCCAATAAAAACATTTGATTCTTCACATAATAGAATCTGCCCACATGTCCGATAACAAATTTTCCATTCAAGTTCAGTTTATTTCTGATATCATTTCGTTTATGGTCATCATATTGGAATTTTGTCAAATCTATTGCATTGTGCATTATATTGACTTTTTTCCTTGGATACATAAAATCAGCAGCCTTTTGGCTACAGGCAAAATACCAGTTGGCTTCATAGGGCATAAGAAGTTTTGCAGCATATTTAATTGGAAGTTTGAAATCCAAGTCCAATTTTGATGAATGGCTATGCCCTATTCTATTTGGTATGCCAGCTCTTTTAGCTGCATACAGTGGAAATGCTGACATAGTATCAATATGAGAATGCACTATTTTATACTCACGGTGTTCATCAAAAAAATTTGATAAAAAAGAAAAGTAACGCAAATAGTTCTGTGGGTATAGACGCGGGGCTCGATATATTTTTCCGCCTAAATCTTTTATCTCACCTTCATAAGCACCTGGCGTATCTCTATGCGTCAAAAAATCGAATTGCACCTGAGATCTATCTACATTTCTATAGTAGTTCATAAGCATTGTTTCGAGCCCTGCCCGATCCATTATATTAACAACTTGAAGTACTCGAATCATATTCTTTTCCCCGTTCTTATTTTGTCTGAACTTTTTCCTTCCTTAAACAAGTTCCAAACTGTTTGCTCAACTGTTGCCAAACAAATACTTGATATCAATATTAATAAATCTGCCACATACTCATTCATGTAGTTTTTCAAAAATCCCATTTTAAGTAGTACAAAATATTCATTCAAATACATAAAAACGAGATTTTTCCAAGCCTATACAGCCCCCACCGATTATTGGAAAATCTTCTAAGTTGATTAGTTCAAAGAAAGCTATAATTCCCACTGCCGCAAGTAATGTAAAAAACAGTTCCTCTAGACCCTCATGTGTCTTTCCGTATCTATAAGCTACGACCAATGCACTAAAGGCAAAAGAAAGTATGCAGACAACTTTTTTCTTTTCTGGTGTAATTTCCTTATTTCTAATCTTGCCCCAAATAACCCCAGCAGGAAACGAAAATACATATGCCCATGCTATTGTTCCTCGATGCCATGCTATTGACAAATAACCCAATCCCGTAATAATAATTTGAAGAATCGCCGCGACAAGAAGTCCTGCCTTTCGGTTTTCAATTTTTATAGTGAAAAAAATATAGCATACATTACAAATATATACGAGATGTACCATGTATTCTGCCGCAAAAATCAAAAATTCCCATCGTTATATTGAAGTGGATTCGCTCTCTTATGTTTAGTGTAGCCATTACACTAATTGCATCACAATAGTTTCAAGGTCTCAAGACAACAAACCCTGAAATAACATACTTTTTTGATAATGTTTACCCCATATTTCACTTTTAGTGGCACTCAAATGCAACAATCACACATTGTTACTGCGACACCGAAAACCTCAAGTCTAATACTCTCTTCCATTACTTTTCCATTGTTTCCCTATACTAAAACTCTCGTAATCTCTATCGATTACAGAATCAGGTTTTTTTCCCCCTTCTTACGGCTTTTATCCACCATTTATCGCGCACATTTACCATTACAGTATCTAAAAACGCCTTTCCAACTAAATGTCATTTGTCTCAACCAAAAACGTAAGTGAACTGAAACAAGCCCGCGGATCGTTACTTAAAGCAACGGACCGTGGGCTCAAACTATTCTTCAGGCATTTTTCATTTGTTTTCTAGGGCACCAGATACATATTTCAACGCCCCTGATAACCCTCACAATTTCTCTTTCGGTCACTTCAACAAATGATATACTTGAAGGACAATTCAAGCCTTTAAAAAGTATCCATCCATTTTGAGAATAGATGATACCCATTTCAACAGAAGCCCATATATTATATGTATAGATATATTACCACACAATGCAAATTTTTTCAACAGGACAAATTATATCATTGCTGTTTCTGCTCCCTCAAATTGTCCCCTGAAAGGAAAGCGCTCGTAAGCGATCAATTTGCATAACTC
>OGFY01000334.1_pt1 | contig 47846 bp, 34 predicted proteins | sample 1570951 | NCBI WGS metagenome assembly OGFY01 (sample SAMEA2581942, study PRJEB24529) | metagenome | biome: Human gut stool | place: China | collected 2011
GTCCTTTTCCAGCACCGTTTCAAACGCCTTGCGCAATCGCTTCAGATACTTCTCCTTCTTGCCGTAACGCAGCATATACCGAAGCATTGCGGATTGCCAGCACTGCGATTCGCAAAGATTTTTCGAAGTGCGTTCGATCTCTTCGTCCGATACCGCGTCGAGCGCGCGCCGATACACCGCTTTGATATCGTCGAACGCATAATACGCCGCGTCCAACCCGCGTTTTTTGCCGAAATACGGATACGCGCGGCAAAGCCCGTACTTTTTCGCCTCGATTTCAACGTATCTTTTGCCGTTTTTTTGCTTAATTTCGTACTTTTTTCCGCACGCAAGCACGTAATCGCACGCGCCGTGCACTTGCAAGCGAAGCGTTTCGCCGATTTTTACATAACTATTATCGTACGTCAGCGCACACGTTTTCAAAACATCGCAAAATACGTTGATTCCGTCCTCTACCCCCGTCGTTTCGAAAATATACAGCTCCAGCCGTTTATTATGCGAGCCGGTGCCGTACGCCTGATCGAACGACGGCATAAACTCCAAAGACACAAAGAAATGCCCCGGGCAGTAATCGGACGAATAATTGCATTTCCAACCGTCGCACTTCCCTTTCGGAAACAAAATCAGGTTTTTTCCGTTCGGATTCGACAGATAGCAATATTTGTATCTGTTTCCCGCCGAGGTATACGGCGAATTTAAAAGATACTGATTTTGCCACCCGCCGCCGTTTTTCTTGCCCATAAAGTTGATCGGCAATTCCAACGAAAATTCCGAAAGATCGTTCCGGGACGTTTGCATCAGTATCCGCAAACCGCGCCTGCCGCATGCCGTTACGAATTCGCAGCTCAGCGACGTTTTCGTTTCTTCGCAGTACAGTTCGCCCGCGGCGGTCAGCGGCTCGAAATACGCTTTTCTGTCGTTATACGGCTTCGCATAATTTTTTGCGCCGCCCGCCGAAAGATCGTCCGTCTGCAATGTGTACCGTACCGCCGGCCGATCCCCGTTTAAGTATGTTTTTAACTGTTTCAATGCCTCTTTCATTGTGTTTCCTCCCGATATTTTTTGCGATTTTCCGCCGATAACCGCCTTACGCACGCATACGCGCGCGAAACGTTTGACCGTCCCCGTCGTTTGTGATATAATTAAATCATGAGTGATAAATTCGTTTTTTATATGGATAAAGTGTATGAAACCGAGCATACGGTGCAAATGCACACGCACCCCTGCTACGAACTCACGTATTACGCCGACGGCACGGGTGCAACCGAAGTGGAAGGGGAAAAATTCCGTTTTATTTCGGGTACGTTTATTCTTGCCGCCCCCAACGCGCCGCACACCGAAACACATAAAGACCGCGTTGCCGTGGTATGCGTTGGTTTCGATACCTCCACGCCTCTTCCTTCACGCCTTTTCGTGGATAAAGATCGCCGCGTGGCCGATACGCTCCGCATTATCGGCAGAGAGCTGAAAGAAAAAAAATTATACTATCCTTCCGCGCTCGACGCCCTTTCCGAATTGCTTGTTTTAAACGTCTTGCGTTCGGCGGCAGGCCCCGCGCGTATGTCGATGGATTTCGATCACGTGTTAAACTACATCACCGCACATGCCAACGAAACCACGAATATTAAAAAAATCGCCGCGGAATTACACTATAACTACGATTATTTCCGCCAAAACTTTTTCGCGCGTATGGGCGTTTCCGCCACAGACTATCTGCAAAAAACAAAATTGAGCAACGCAAAAAAATATCTGCTCGAAAGCAAACTTTCCGTTACGGAAATCGCCCGCCGAACGGGCTTTGCCACCGCTTCGCATTTCTGCCGCACTTTCACGGATTCCGAAGGACTCTCCCCCACGCAGTACCGCGAGAAAAACAAGCTTCCCGAATTTTCCGACATTCATTTCACGCCCACTGAAAAACGGCCGGAACCGCCGCGACAAAAATAATGCGGTAAAAACGCTTCGATTGCGGCACAAATATTTTAAGCCGTCCCGCTGCCCGCGCAATATTTGCGCGGGCGTTGCTTTTACCGCGTTTTTACCGCTATTCCTTTTCCACCGACAAATTCAAAAGCTTTTCTATGCCCTTTAAATCGGAATTAACCGATAAATATTTGTCAAGTCCGCCTGTCTTTTCTTCAAAAAGCGTTACACAATCCCCGTCCACCGTCACCGTGCCCTCGGGCGAGTAGATAAAAAGCGGATTGTTCTCGTTAAGCGCGATCATGCACGTTACGGGGTCCCAACTTTCGCGGCGGTAGCCGTTCGAAATATCTGCGCCGTTCGCGATCGCAAAATTTTTCATCGAGTACCACACGGGGTTTTTGTTTTGTCCCATTTCGGTGAAAACCGCCGCGCCGATCTCGTGCGGTAAATACACCTTTTTTGTACCCCAATTTTCAATCACGTACCGCGCCGCAGGCACGTCTTGCAATAAGTTCCACTCGCGGAAGCGTTTTCCGCCGAAATTCTGCGGAAAAGATCCGATCATCACGTACAGTTTATCCACTTTTTGCTTCACGAGCTCCGCCCCGCAAAGCGGCGAAAATTCGTCCGCCTTGCTTTTTAAAAGCTCTTCAAGGTTGGAAAGCGGTCCTACGGCAATCACCGATACTTTTCCCGCCGCCTCGGCAAGCGTTTTTCTGAGCAACGGCACGGCGTCCGTTTCCACGTCCTCCGTTCCGTATTTTTCCATCACCGCACGCGCGTAATCGTTCACGCCGTCGCACTGCAGCATGCGCTTCATTCGCCCCACGGGTATGCCGTTTACGCCGTAATAATCGCAAATCGCGTTCACCGTCGCAGTTGCGCCCTCGCGCCCCGTACTCGCCGTAATCGCAAGAATTTCACACTCTCCGCGTTTATGCGCGTTCAACAAAATGCCGAGCGCCGCCGCATCGTCGCAGTCCATGCCTATATCCGTATCGAAAATAATTTGTTTTGTTTCCTTTGTTTTATTCATATCCGTCCTTCTTTTCGTCCTTACAACGTTACCGTTTTTCTTAAAATTCTGAACGACCAAAGCGAAGCGTTAGGATCGTTCTTCGTCGATTCGGGGTGTACCTTGTAAATATTGCCCGCCACGCACGAGCCCGTAATCGCCACTTCTATTTCTTTCGAGCTTGTCAGCCACCCGTACGCGTCGCGGATGATCGCCGTATTGTGAGAGGCGATATTATTCAGCGAATCCTCGCCCGATACGCCCGTTACGTTCGACCACTGAGGCGCGGCTGCCCTGTCGGCAATATTTTTAAACACGTCCCCGGGCTCGCTTCCGCCGTTATCTATCCAGGAAAGCGGCGCGCCTGCGGCTTTGCCCGTAGTATCGTCATATTTGCCGTCGGTAATCATATACATTCTGTTATTTTTCGGCTCATAGGCAAAATCGCCGTTCGATACCACCGTGGTCTGATACCCTCCGCGCATTATGCCTTCAATCGGCATCATCAAAAGTTCGTATTCTTTTTTAATATCGTTAAGATTCGAAAAATCGTAGCGGTCGATCGTAGTCATCGTGGTTTGCCGCCAATTCTCTCCGTCCGAAGCAAACGGGCGAATGGAAGAATAAGCCATCATCACTCTGCCCTTTTTATCTACGCTGACCATCGAAGCTTGCCCCCACCCCCAAAGATACGCTTCGGGATGCAACTTTCTGTCGTTCCACTCCTCGGGATAATCGTCTGAAGTGTATCTTTTTAAAGGGTTGATTTCGCCGCACCGTTTCCACGGGCCTTCGGGCGATTTCGCCACGGCAAGCGAAATGTTGTTAAATTCGTTCACGTACTGCGTGAACCCCTCGGCAAGATATGCCATCAGATAAGAGTACGTTTCGCCGTTGTAAGTAAATTCACCTTTAATCACGTTCGGATCGCAGATATGTTTCCCTTCGGTTTCCGAACCTTTCAACGGAGCGAGTATATACGATTTTTCACTCCAATACCAATTGCCGTCCTCCAATTTCACGCCCTTGCGGTACGCGATATAGTCGGTAATCTGCGCGTTTCCGTCCGCGTTGATGCTCCCCTTTTGCGGATCGTTTCCCACCGTATATTTGTTGGAACAATAATAGGCGTGGCGGGTATTCTCGTCTTCTTCGAAAATGCTCGGCGCATAGTTGTAAATGCGTATGCCTACGTTCGGCACAACCGTATCGCCTTTTACGGTATCCTCGTTTTCCCAAAACATATTTTCGCCGTTTTCCCGCGTGTACCCCTCGGGAATTTCAATGGCGGGCGTTTTTTCTTTGCACCCCGCCGAACAAGCGAACGCCGCCAAAAGCATCGCGCTCATCGCGCAATATACAATTCTTTTCATAATACATCCTCCCGCAATTTACGCAATCTCTTCGGGATCTTCCATAAGGTGTTTACAAATATCGCAGACGCCGTCGAGGTTTACGTCCTTGCACTCGGCGCAAAGCTCGCCCTTGCAGTCGTCGCAAATGCCGTCGCCGTTCAGGTCCCAACCGAAATGCGTTAACGTTTCAAAGCACCTGTCGCAGTGCCGGTCTCCGTTGTTGTCGGGGTGAACTTCACATGCCATCGGCGCCTGTTTTTCCATCGAAAACGCATCTGTGCTTAATTCAAACGAATCCGTAAAAAACGGATCGAGCATCACTTCGTTCGCTTTCAATCCGGATACAGCCTCGTACCAGGTTTGATTTTCGTTTTTTTCGGTGATCTTCGCCTTGCTCATATCCGCAACGGTTTTCCATTTGCCGTTTACAAGAATCTCCACATTTCCGAAATCGTGGATTCTGCCTTTCAGATAAAACGCGTCGTAACACACGTACACGAATTTCACATTGCCGAGATCCGCCGTAGCCCCCGCGGGCTCTCCCACGGTATTGAATATACAGTCTTTCTCGTCGCTGCCGAATCTGTACGGCTCGCCGAACGTATCCTCGTTCAGCAAAAACTGGACGCATCCCGTAAACGTGCGCGCCACGTTGAAAGACGGCATGTGCGCATACGGATAATACAGCATTTTCCAGTTTTGCCCGTTCGGATAGGTAAATTTAATATCGCCGCGCAGCTTGTTCATCACCGTTACGGTTTTTCCCGAGCCGGACGTACTCTCACCGCCGAATCCGAAAGATATATCGTTGCCTGTGTTGTTGTCCGGTCCGTAACTGCCGTTATCGCGCGAAGTCATACGAATTCTCACCGCACTCGCTTCGCTCCAGTCGCCGTATTCCACGCCGATGTTCAAACAAACAACACCCGAAGCCATGCCTTTGGCATGAAAGGCGGGCATTCTCTCGTCCTCGCCGTGCTTTCCGCCGAAATTTTGCGTAATCCGCACCGCGTCGAAAGCCGAAGCGTTTTTAATTTCTTCGGGATTATCCGTAACTCCCTCTTGTTTGTTCCCGTTGCCGCCGTTATCGGGCGTCGGCAATTTTTTCGCACACGCTCCGAAAACGTTTCCGCACACCGCCGCCAAAAGAAAAGCGCAAAATATTTTTTTCATTCTTCCTTTCATCGCGTTTCTCCTTTATCCGATCAACTCGTAATCGATATAGTAACTCACGTCGCCGATTGCCCCGAAAATATCGCGGTAAGTTTTTCCGTTCTTTTCCCACGTATAATACTCGGAAATCACGGCATTTTTATAATTCGGATCGCGGTGCGGATACCCCCAGGCAATGCCTTGCGAACTCTTCTTTTGCGCGTACACCTCGGCGCGCGCGTCAAACAACTTGTCGTGCCCCTTGCTCGTCAGTCGCTTTCTGCCGTTCGCAAACACCGTTTCCACCTCCGCCGCGCTCTTCGCCTGAATCATACTCAAAACGCTTTGCGACCAGATCGTATTCATTTGGTTATCAATCTTCACAAGCTCGCTGTAATCGCTTCTCGTCGGATCGATGAGTCCACCCGTAATCATATACGCGTCGGTGGAATAAATCGTAAGCGGCAGTTTCATGTTATTCACGTACGCGTTCTCTTTCGTGGCTTGTTTTTTGCCCGTGTTCAGCGTATCGAAGTACTGCGGACGGCGGAAAAGTTGCCACTCGTTCAAGCCAAGCTCTTTCAGACGCGCCTGATTGCTTTCGAGCTGCGAGTCGGAAACACCCTCCGTTTTAACCAGATCGAGGTAGCTTTGCGTGCGCTTGATCTCGCCGTTTGCCGCTTTATACCACGTGGCGTCGGCGGCGGTAAATTTTCCCGCGAAATCGGAATCCGCAAGCGAGATAATGTTGCCGTTTTCGTCCGCGTTGCCTTCCAACCCGTACCCGCAAAGCATCTGCCCCTCGTCGCTCCAAAGATAATCGAAAAGTTTAATGATGATGTCGGGGCGGGAAGCGTTTTTCGTAATGCAGTTCACCGCATATCCCGTTCCCGCAATGTCGCCAAGCACGGGATCGTCGCCGTTATAATTTTTCACCGTAAACGACGTGTATTCGATGCTCTTGCCGCTCTTCGGAAACGCCGCCGCTTTCAAATAAGTGGGATAGTCCTGCGGAGAACAAGAAGTAATAAACACTTCGCCGTTCGCGATTTTACGTCCCACTTCCGCCTGCGTATTCGCCGAAATCGCCTCGTCCGTCAAAAGCCCTTCGCGGTACAATTCGTTCAGCCACTTCATCATATCGAGATATTCGGGCATATCTATGCCGTCTGTATACTTTCCGTCCTCCGTTTCGAACGGCACGGCAAAATATTGGCAAAGCCACGCAATGCCCTGATTGCCGTTGTTTTTCGAAGTATCGAACGGATCGAGCATAAACCCTTGATACGTATCCTTCTCCGCGCTCGTCAAACAGTTGTCGCGCACCCATTTCATCGCCTTAACGCATCCGTCGGGCGTGGTAATATCCCACGCTTTTTGCTCCGATTCGGCAATATTATCCTGCACGTACTCCATGTACGACTCAAACCAATCCTTGCGCACCATCATGCCGCCGTTCGTCTGCAACTTCCCCGCGGAAGTGGAAGAATAATAAAACGAAGGCAATCCGTAAATATTTCCGTCTGTCAACGTCTGCTGCATGCCCATAAAATCGAGGTCGGGAGCCCACTTTTGCGAAAGTCCGTTCAGCGGAAAAAGATACCCTTGATCCGCAAGCTGTATAAACCGCTCGTCGCTCTTTTCCACGGTAATCACGTCGGGCAAAGTATCCGAAGAAATCATCACGGAAAGTTTATCCGCCGTGCTGCCCAGCGCGGAGTCGAAATTCACGGTAATCCCCGTTTTTTCCTTAATCGCTTTCGTCACCACGCTCTTTTGGTTGATGTCCATATACACGTTCGTAAACCAGTTGATTTCCAACCCTTCGGGACATTCCTCTTTCCACTTTTCCCACGATTTTTCGCCCTCGGCAAGCACAGTATCCGCCCGATCGGGATATTGCCATTTCGTCGATTTTTTCGCACACCCCGCGCCGAAAGCCGCGCCTGAAACCGATATCGCCGCCATAAAAACGGCTAACGCCTTTTTGCTTTTCATCTCTGTCTTTCTCCTTACACTTTTCAATTTTCAGCCCTTCAAAGAGCCCACGTATACGCCTTGAGTCAAATATTTCTGCACAAACGGGAAGATCACGATCAGAGGCAGCGCGCCGAAGGTCATCGCCGCGTACGAAATCGTTTCGCCCGTTGCCTTGCCCGATACGCTCAGCACCGAATCGAAGCTGCCCGCGTCCGCCGCCGCAATGATTTGCCTGAGCACGTATTGCAACGAATCGAGATCGGGGCGTTGCGGACAATACAACATAGACGTGAGATAATCGTTCCAATGCCCGATAAAATTCCACATAAAAATCGTAATCAGAACGGGCATGCACAAGGGAATCATCAGCTGAAAATAAATGCGGAATTCCCCCGCGCCGTCAAGCACCGCCGCCTCGTGCAATTCCTCGGGCGTACTCTTAAAAAACGAGCGGATCAAAATCATATTGTACACGCTGTACATCCCGGGAATAATGTAAATCGCAAACGTATTCAAAAGCCCCAACATTTTGCAAAGCAGATAATACGGAATCAATCCGCCGCCGAAAAACATCGGGAGCAACGCCCACACGTTAAAAAATTTCCGCCATCGCAAATTTTTGCGGCTCATTCCGTACGCCACGAACGAGGTAAACAGCACCGAACTCACCGGTCCTACGGCGCACCGCGCCAACGTAATTGCAAGTCCGTTCCAGATCCGTTCGTTCGCAAAAATCGTTTTGTAGCTTTCAAACGTAAAAATTCTCGGCAAAAAATACACGCCGCCTTTCAGATAATCCTGCCCGTCCGAAACCGAGCCGATCAGCACGTACCATAAAGGGTAAAACGTTAAAACCGAAAAAATCAACAAGCACGCGATAATCGCAATATCTCCGGGAGTGTTCTTATGCAAACGCGATTTCTTCTTTTTCAAAGCGGCGATTTTTCCCGCGGCTTTTTCCGCGATTTCTTCTTCCGCGCCGAATGTTTCGTTTTGTGAGCTCATCAGAAAATCACCCCCTCGCCGTTGATTTTTTTGGAAACGAAATTCGTTCCCACAATCAGCAGCGTGCCTACCAACGATTTGAAAAGCCCCGCCGCCGTGGCGTACGAATACAGCATTTCGTTGATGCCGTTTTTCAGAATAAACGTATCGAACATTTCCGTTTTCGACAGGTTACTCTGCGTCTGCCACAAAAGAGCCTCGCCCGCGTCGTTCGTTAAAATTCCCGATACGGCAAGCACCAGATTCAAAGAGAAGAGCGGCAACATCGCGGGCAGCGATACGGCGCGCGCCTTCCAGAAACGGTTCGCCCCGTCGATTTCCGCCGCGTCGTACAAACCCGTGTCCACGTTCGTCATCGCCGCCATGTAAATAATCGTACCCCAGCCGGACTCTTTCAAAATCGCCGAAACAATCTTCATTCCCCAGCTGTACGAGGGATCGCCCTTGAAATTGATACTCTTTTCAATCACGCCCATACCTTTCAGCAAATCGTTGATCACGCCCGTTTGCATGTTCGTCATCGAAAACACAATGCCCACGTACACCACCGAAGAAACAAAATGCGGCAAGCACGAAAACAAATGCATCGTCTTTTTCAATTTCGGCGCGCGCACCTCGTTAAAGAGTATGGCAAAAATCATCGGAATCGGCATCGTAATCACTATACGAATCAGATTATACACCACCGTGTTCATCAATACGGGGTACAGCCGATCGTCCGTTAAAAGATAATAAAAATTTTCAAAACCGTGCCTATCCGCCCATGCCGAGTGAAAAATCGCGTCGAATACATCGATCACGTTGTCCGCGTCGCGAAACGCAAGCAAAATCCCCGTCATCGGCAGATACGAAAACACAAACAGAAACACCGCTCCCGCAAGAGCCATAATAAAAAGCTGATTGTCCGTTTTCGCTCTCTTCTTTTTCGCCGCGCCGCCTTGCGGTTTCGCGCTCGGGTACGCCGTCGGTTCGTTTGCCCGCTCGGCAGCCGCTTCCTTTTCCGTCATTTCCGTTCGCCTTCCTCCGCATCACGCTTTTTCTTCTTTTTACCGCACGCCGCAGCCAAAACAGCCGCCGAAGTCGCCGCTAAAACAGCTGCCGACGTTGTAATTTCGCCGCCGCACCCCTTCTTTTTAAGCGACTTTTCATACGCCTCTATCGCGCCTTTCGCCGCCGCGAATTTTTCGGTGTTTTGCACTTTATCCTGCGCGCCCGCGCTCAATGCCGCATAGGCTTTCTGAGCCTCTTTAAACGCCGCTTTCGCCGTTTCGTAATTATCCGCCGTCACGCTTTCCGTAAGCGCGGCAAGCATTGCCGATACGGGCGCGGCGTCGTACTCGTTCACCGCGTTTTCCGCAGCCGAAAGTTTATCCAAGCCCGTCACTTTCGCCTTCGCGCTCTCCGAAAGCTCGTCGTATGCGTTTTTCGCTTCGTCGATCGCCTGCCGCGTGCGCGCTATCGTTTCGCCGTCCACGGACGTGGGCAAAGCGTTCATTTTTTCGCTCACCGTTCCCGCCTCGTATTGTTTTAAAACCGCCGCATACGCGCGCTTCGCCGCCTTATAGTTTTCGCCTGAAATCTCCGTTTCAAGACCGTCGATTTTCCGCTCGGTCAGCGACACGCCGTACGCCGCCACCGCCGCTTTCGTTTCGGCAAGTTTTTCGTAATTTTTTACAAGTCCCTTTTGCTCCGCCGTCAGATTTTCATATCCGGACTCCGCCTTTTGCACAAGGTTTTTCTGCGTTTCGTAATTATCGTCGTTAATCTTCGAGCGCATCGAACGCAGTTCGTTATTCACCGCATACAACGGAATTTGCGCCGAATAATCATCGATCAGCTTCATGTTCCCGATGCTCACCGTTTCGCTTCCCTCGTAGTCGCTCGCCGAAAACACGATTAACAGACTGATCGCGCTTTTCAGTTCCTCTTCCGTCGGTCTTACCACGGTATTTTCGCCGTCGTCGTTTTTCACCGTCCGCTGAAACGCGCCGAACGGAATCATATACGAGCCGTTAAAGCCTTTCGGAATAATGTTTCCGCCTTTGCCCATCGAGGAATTTGTTTTCAAATTCCCCTCGCCGTCGATCAGGTGGAAATAATTCTCCGAAGTCGTGCCGTTGCCGTACCCGCGATAGGCGATATAAGCAAGCTCGTTGCCGTCCGCGCCCTTCTCGCCGCCGATATTTTTTACGCGCAATTCAAACTCTATTTTGCCGTCGCTCGCCAAAGACGTGGAATCGAGATCGAACGAGAACGCCTCATACGCCGAAATATCTCCGTAGTCTGAATCGGGTTCGGTAACAAATCTTTTCCACACGTCATAGCTCGGCGCGGCAGTGCCTTCCGCCGCCGTTTTTCTGCCGAGAACGATCGAATTTTCCGCCGCGTACGCCGCCGTGATCGTCGCTTTCTCTTTGCCCAGATTTTCAAATACGCCGCCTTTGTCGTTTTGCCACGTTTCTATGTAATTCAGCCTCGGCGCAAACGCCCATTCGTCTTTTTTAAGCCCGGCGATGTCCGCCGCGTTTTGCACCGCCTTCCTCTCACTCTCCGAAGCGTCGAACAGCGTTTTTTCTCCGTTCCCGTCCGTCGCCGAAATATCTCCTATATCAAGCGTATTCACGTTCCATACCACAACCGAAACCATTACCCGCCGCACGTCGCTCCAATCGAACGTTCCGCTCGGCGTTACCGTTTTATCCGCAATGCCGTATTCGTTCTTATTGTTTTGTGCGTTCGCCGCGTTGTCCTTCCACATGCTTTCCGCCGTGTAAAATCCGTCTTTCGCGCAAACGAGCGTTCCCGCCGTGCCCGCGTTTTTCACCGTCACGCCTTCCCACACGCTGCCGCCCGCCTCCGTTAAACTCACTTCCGCGCCGCTCTCGTCGTAAAATTTCGCTCCGAGCGGCTTGCCGTCGTTCGGACGATTCGCAAAAAACTTGCTCACCGCCGTGTTGCCCGATCCGTCCGCCAGCACAATGAATATACGGTTTGAATTTGCCGTCACGAATTTAAGTTTTACCGAAATGCTTTCCGCCTCCGATAAATCTCTCTCGCCCTCGCCGAGTCCCGCATACCACACCGTCCTGCGCGCATACGCCGCTTCAGGCTTATCCGATTCTACCTGCCCCGTGATACTCACGCGCACACCGTCGAAAGACGTAGAATTTGCGATAAACAAATTCTTGTCTTGAAGCGAAACCGCTTCTTCCGCAGCCGCATCGTACGCCGTAAAAGAGTTTTCACGCCCGAGCCGCGCCGCATTCGCAATGCCTGCCGAGCCGCTTACGGCAAACAGCGCGCCCGCCACCAACGCCGCAATTTTTCTGCTTTGTTTCCGTTTCATTCTTTCCTCCGTATTCTTGCAACAAGCAAGTTTATGCTTGTTGCAAGAAGGATTTTTTATTAGCTTGCAAATAAACTCAATCAAAACTGCTCTTTCGGCACCGATTGAAACATATTGTCTTTTTCGTTATCTTTCATAAATTCCCCGCCGGAAGTCCTCACAACCTCCTCGAAAAATTCCACCGTTTCGATTTTTGCTTTTTCATATAATTTCATGGTTTTCACCTCCCCGTTCACGCGTTCGCCGTGCCGAGAATTTGTTCCAGCACTTCCCGCGCGTACGCCTTGCCTTTCTCGCTCTTCCCATTAAACTCTTTTTCGAAATTTTCGTCCAGGCTCACCGCTTCCGCCACCTGTTTCAGCGAACGCGAAATCGCTCCGCCCTCTTTTTTCTCACCGTTTTCGGGCACGGACCATCCCGTATACACCGTCTGCGTCGAACCGTCCGCAAACGTCAGCGTAAGATAGCCGCGCACCGTGTACTTCACTCCTTCGTTGCCTTGAATTTTATCGTAGCCGAGCGTTGCGAAAAAGCTTTCGTTTTCCACGTTCCACTTGCCCACGATCAAAGACATTTCCGCGTTCTCCCTCGTCAACGCCGCGCCGTTTAAAGAATCGGCGGCAGATAAAATCGCGCCGAGTTCGATTTTCGCGCCCGTACGCTCGGCTGCGGTTTTCAAAGCCGTATAATCGGCGGCGGAAAGATTCACCTTAAAGCGCAACCCGTAATCGTCCTTTTTCACGCGTAAAGCCGCGCCGTCCGTCATTGCAAAACTTTCGGCAAACGTCTTTACCGCCCCGCTCACCGCGTTTTTCTGCGCCGCCGCCCGGTATTCGGCATTTTTTCCCTCAAAACCCGAAATAAGTTTAATCTTGCTAACGTTCACCGTTTTGCTGGCCTTAAAATTCGCCGCATTAAACACCATAAGCAACGCAACCGTATTTTTCAACTCTTCTTCGGTGGGGTGATCGGTGCTCGACGTACCTTCAAATGCGTTAAACGGAATAATCACCTTACCGTTAAAGCCTGTCGGTATAATGTTTCCGCCTTTCTCTCGGTCGTGATTCGTCGTATATTCACCGTTTTCGGCAATATAATGAAAATAATTTTCAGTCGAATTTCCGTTGCCGTATGCGCGATAGTCCTTTGTGCTGCTGCCCGAAGTTACTCGCAGTATAAAATCGATTTTTCCTTCTTGCGTAAGCGCACGGGAATCGAGATCTAATACAAACGCGTCATAGCCTGTAATATCCCCGTAATTCTGCCCGCTTTCCGTCGTCACTTTTTGCCAAATATCCGAAGCGCCCGTTGCCGACTTTCTTACGAATACATAACCGTTTTCTTCAACTTTCGCGGCTACTATCGTGGCTTTCTCTTTGCCTAAATTTTCAAATACGCCGCCTTTGTCGTTTTGCCACGCTTCTATGTAATTCAGCCTCGGCGCAAACGCCCATTCCTCTTTTCCGAGCTCGGCGATGTCCGCCGCGGTTTTCACGGCTTTTTCCACGCTCTCCGAAGCGTCGAAAAGCATCTTTTTCCCGCCGTCCGCGTATTCTGCCGAAATATCCCCGATATCAAGCGTGTTTACGTTCCATACCACAACCGAAACCATCACCCGCCGCACGTCGCTCCAATCGAACGTTCCGCTCGGCGTTACCGTTTTATCCGCAATGCCGTATTCGTTCTTATTGTTTTGTGCGTTCGCCGCGTTGTCGCTCCACATGCTTTCCGCCGTGTAAAATCCGTCTTTCGCACAAACGAGCGTTCCCGTCGTGCCAACGTTTTTCACCGTCACGCCTTCCCACGCGCTGCCGCCCGCCTCCGTCAGACTCACTTCCGCACCGCTTTCGTTGTAAAATTTCGAGCCGAGCGCCTTGCCGTCGTTCGGACGGTTTACAAAAAACTTGCTCACCGCCGTGTTGCCTGTTCCGTCCGCCAACACGATGAATATACGGTTTGAATTTGCCGTCACGAATTTAAATTTTACCGAAATGCTTTCCGTCTCCGATAAATCCCTGTCTCCCTCGCCGATCCCCGCATACAACACCGTCCTACGCGCATACGCCTCCGCATCGGCATTCGATTCTACTTGCCCCGTAATGCTCACACGCACACAGTCGAACGACGTAGAATCGGCAATCGTAAGATTTGTATCGGCAATCGTTTCCGTTCCCTCTGCCGAAACCGCCGTATTCGCAACACTCCGTTCTCCCGCGTTCGCGCCCGCCGTTGTACCGATTGTGGCGATCATCAGAAGCGCGCAAAGCAAGGCAATCTTCTTAAACTTTCTCATTTCTTCCCCCCCCCCGAAAAAAATTTTTTATGGATTTTTCATATCCGAAAAAAAGTATAACATAAAAAACCGCTATTGTCAATATCATTTTTGTTATTAACCCGTTTTAGAACATAAAAAATTTTTACATTTTTTACACTAAAATTTACATTTAAATTATATTTTATTGCAGAATATAAATAAATACGCCGATTTTAAAAGTAAATACATTTCTTTTAATTTTATATCCTATCTAATTATACCTATTTTTTAGAACATATTTTTCGTAAATTGCGATAGCTTAAGTATTTTATCCACTCGCTCATCGAGCGGTTTTTCTTGATATCAATAAAAACCGTCGGGTTATCGCCGACGGTTTTTTAATTTTAACGCTCCGATAAAACATTGTGTTTTTCAGAAAGTCTTTAAGTTCTATGCGAATTTTCGGATAATCGTATAGGTATTTCTGATTCTATTCGATTGCTTCGTTACATACTTTCAGCACGACTTTTCCCGCACTCTTGCCCGAATACAACAGATCGTGCGCCTTTTCCGCCTCGGTAATCGGCATTACAGCGAAAATCGCCGGACGTATTTCTCCGTCGGAAACCTTGCCCCACACTTTTTCAACCAACCGTTTAAGTATCTCCGCTTTTACTTCCTGTGGCTTACTGCGAAGCGTACTACCCACAAGACGAACGTTTTTTACATACAACTTTCGCATATCGACGGGCGCAATATCACCGGCAAGCGTAGCAATCATGATCCACTTGCCCATATATCTCAGGTGCGGCAAACAATCCGCAACGATTTCGCCGCCCAAACAATCTATGGCGAGCGCAATCGGTCTGTCTTCCGATTCAAACCGTTTCAGAACCTCTACGATATTTTCGCTTTTCGTATTCACAATAAGGTCCGCGCCCGTTTTAGCCACAGTTTCTCGCTTGCTTTCGTCTATAATCGTAGTAATAACGTACGCCCCGAACGCTTTCGCCATAGGAATCACCACGCTTGCAAGTCCGCTTGCGCCGGCATTCATCAGTAAAACGTCTCCTTCTTTCAGTCCGCCTTCATAAAAAAGGTTGAGATACGCCGTTGCAAAGGCTTCCGGCATTGCCGCAGCCTCGATCATCGTACAGTTTGCGGGTATCGGCATAAGCATATCGTATCTCACCGCCACGTATTCGGCATATCCGCCGCCGCCGAGAAGAGCGCACACTTTGTCTCCCTTTTTCCATATGCTCTTTCCCGAAACCAACGCTCCCGTTTCTGCGATTTCGCCGGAAATTTCAAGACCGCACCAGTCGGGGCAACCTTGCGGAGATGGATATAACCCTTCCCTCTGCATAAGATCGGCGCGATTAACAGCCGCAAATTTCACCTTTACAAGCACCTCGTCGGGTTTAATTACGGGGAGTGCAACGTCCGACCATTCGAGCCTTCCGCCGTCTTTTATCAACATTGCTTTCATTTTTATGACCATTCCTTTCTGCGAAAGGCGCAAAACGCAAAGAAAATATTTTAACGCAATCGCAGTTATCAGTATAATTTAAGCCGTTTCAACAACTATTTTCGCTTTTTTAATTTTTACATTTCTTTACACGATTTTTGTATTAAGTTAAATAATTTTTCCTCGTAATCGAGGGAATACCCGCTCTGTTTTTCGCCGCGCACGATCGAAGCAAAATCGGCAAGCATCGGCTTGTATCGATCGAAACGCGCGCTTTTCACCTTTTTCGCTTCCGCGCCCCAACCGAATTTTCGGCAATCTTCAAGCGATATTTCGCCGTAATCGCTGCTGAGCGACGGGTACGCGGGATCGTACCGCTCGATGGGATCTACCGCGATCGTTCCTTTTTCGCCGTAAAACACAATTCTTCGGCGCATAAATCCGCCGCATTCCACCGCCGTGGTGCGGATAAACGATATGCCGCGGGGATAGCGGTACAATACGAACCCTTCGTCCGCGCCCACGCCCTTGCCGAACCCCGAAGACGTATTCATCGGCAAAACTTCGAGCGGCTCGCCCTGCACGCGATACAAAATATCGATCAGGTGGCAGCCGAGATACATCGTCATGCCGCCTTGATACTTTTTCAGCCACCTGCGCTTTTCTTCGGGGTGCAGGCAGCTCATCTGCGCTTCGATCGCGTAAATTTCGCCGAGCGCGCCGCTTTCGATTTTTTCGATTGCGCGGCAAATCGCGGGGTTGTAGCGGTACATATACCCCGTTTGCAACTCCACGCCGCTTTCACGCACCGCGCCGAGCAATGCGGCGAAGTCTTCCGCGTTTGTAGCGGCGGGTTTATCCACGTGCAAGTGCCACCCTTTTTTCGCGCAGAGTACACCGTATTTTGCAAGGTACTCGTCTTCGGTTTCGATTGCCGCCGCTTCGGGGCGCAGTTTTTCCGCCTGTTCTATCGTTAAAACCTTGCAAAGCTTCGCCGCTGCCGCCGCCTTTTCGGGATAATCTCGCCGATCTTCTTCTGTAATCACCGCGCCAAGCACTTCGAAATCTTCTTGCAGGGCGAGCGCGGCGTTCAGCGTTTCCAACGCGTGATCATGCCCCACCCCGATCTGTATCCACCTGATTTTTCGTTTCATCGTTTTTCGTTTCGCATTATAAATCGTCTTTCAATGTATTCTGCTCGCGCGCAAGTCCATCGCGGACGGAAGTAAATTCGCTCTGTTTCAAACCCGTGGCGGCTAAAATTTTCGAATTATCCATCACGCGATTAAACAGCCTGTCGTAATCGAGCTGCCAACGCTGCCATTTTTCGCAGGGTTTGCCGCCGTTTCTCGCCGTGAGATACGCTTCTTTATCGGCTATTTCGAATTTCGCGCCGAAAATATCGGCGTAGTAGCCGGCGATTTCGCCCCAGGTGCGATGCTCGGCGGTGCTTACGTTGAAATCTTCGCCAAATGCGGCGGAATTGAAAAACAGCCTTGCAAGCATTTCCGCCACGTCGCCCGCCCAGCTCATCGTTGCCTGCACGTTCATAGCTTCGTTGCATAATACGATCGGCTCGTCCTTTTTAATCGCGCCGAAAATCTGCGGGCGTTCGAGATTGATCAGCTGACAACGCCGCTTCGAATACGTGATTGCGGGGCGCACGATCGTGTAATTTTTCCCACGCCAGCCGCGTAAGAAGCACTCGCCTTTCGCTTTGTAAATGGGGTAATCGTTTGAATAGCGGAATTCTTCGTCTTTGCACGCGTTTATAAGCTGCGGCGAAGTTTCTCTGATCGGCGTTTCTTCGTTTGCGAACACGCGATAGGATGAAAGCGAGATATACTGCCCCGTTTTATCGAGATACAGCGGCGCATACCGCCCGAACGCGCCCGTATCGTATACCATAAAATCAATCACGCCGTCGTACCCCGCGCCAAGCAGCTCGCGCACCGCGCCCATATCGTACATATCCGTTTTTATGTAATTTGCGCCTTGCGCCCGTTCCAAAAGCCGCGCGTCGTTGTGCGTTACCGTTACTTCATACCCGCGCGCCACAAGTTTCGGCACGAGATACACGCCCATCGCGCCCGTGCCGCCCGCCACAAGAATTTTTTCCATTTTTTCGCCTTGCCTTGTAAAATTTTTTTTCGTGCCACTATTATATATCCTTGACAGATTTTTTTCAATACACTATACTATTGAATATCAGCACAAACCTATCGTTTTTTAAGGTGAATATGCATTTTTCCGACATTAACATATCGGCGTTGTTTTTAAACGTGTACTCAAACGACAAGAAATATTCCTGCGATTATTCCGCCGAGCCGCGCCCGTTTCATTCGATCGCGCTATTGCTTGAAGGCAGCGGCGCGCTGCATTGCGGGGGCAAAAAAATTCCGCTCGAAACGGGCGACGTGTTTTTTATTCCGCGAAGAACGGTTTACAAATCGGAATGGACGCCGGGGGAAAACGGAAAGATTGTCATGTTTACGATGCATTTTCGATTTCTTACCGAGCCGGAAGAGTTTTCGGGGCGGGCATACCCCACGCAGAAAGCGATAAAAAGGCAGAGTGCGGAAGAGTTTGCGCGGCTTGTAAAAGAGTACCGCGAGCTGCAAAAGCTGCTTTTAGAGCCGAAAACGGAAGGATTCGGAGCGGCGGGAAGATTTTTTCTGCTGCTTGAAAAATTGTTGCCGCTTTTTTACTACGAAAAAAACGAGTATTCTTCGGAAAAAATCGCGCCCGCGCTGCAAAAAATCGCGCAAAACCCCGCCGCCGATCTTTCAGTGGACGAGCTTGCCGCACTGTGCTACGTGAGCAAACCGAGATTTTTCGCGTTATTTAAAAAATTCACGGGTACTTCGCCCATGGCATACAAAAACGCGGCATGCATGGAAGCAGCCGCGAAATATTTAATCTCCTTTTCCAATCGATCGGTGGAAGAAATCGCCTATGAGTTCCGCTTTTCTTCGCCTGTGTACTTCGCAAGGCTTTTCAAAAAACACTTCGGTGTTTCGCCCTCCGCCTACCGCAAATCGGTCGAAAACGACAAACTGTGATATTTTTCTTAAAACAGCTTTGAAATTTTAACCATCAATAAAAAGTTTAAAGTCCTACGCGTATAATGCGTAGAATTTTGCTAAGTGTTGGTGCACAAGTCGGGGGCTTCGCTTCGCGAAAGAAAATCTCCCGGCGTTTTCCTATCCCGCCGGTTTCTCTTTCCAAGAACGGCGTTTACCCCACCCCGATACCCTGTCGCTTATATTTTAGCCGCTTAATTTTTCAACAAAAAAACGACAATTAAATTACATATTAAAAAACCGCGAAACAGGCGATAATCGACCTATAGCGCGGTTTTTGCTATATTATTACGTTGATTATTTTACCGTTACGATATTGTTTAAAACGCTTAAATTAACCGTTTTTTGTTTAAACGGCAAAACGGCTTCGGAGTTTAATTTAATGCCGTTTTTCGCGCCGCCCTTTTCGGGATATAAAACGTCGAACCCGAAAAGCGCGTAAATGATAAAGCGCGAAACGTAAGAAGCAAAACCGTGGTCGCAACTTGCCGAAGCGGTGTTATTTTCCCATAAAGTGCCGGTTTTTTGCGTCATATCGTAAAAATAGCGCACGCATTCGTTTAAAAGTTCAACCCTTTTCTGCTCGCGCATTAAAAGTTCGAGCCGCATATACACACCGTAAATCATGTTCGACGGAGTAAGTTGTTTTTTTACCGGATTTCCGCCGCTTGCCGAACTATCCGACTTTCCGTATTCGTTAAGCATTTTATCGAACAATTCTTTGTGCGTGTACTTATCTGCGCACTTAAAGAAAAACATATAATATTGGCAGGTTTCGGTGTAGTTTTCGGTGGGAATTATGTCGCCTTTTTCGTTTCGGATAAGGTTATCGACGAAAAAGCCGTCGACGTAAGCGTTTTTAAGCAGATAATCTTTAACTTTTTCGGCTTTTTCTTTTAAGCCTTTAATGCCGTAAACTTTGGCGGCGGCAAGAAGCGAAGCGTAATAACAGGCGTTCGACGGAACGTTTATGCCGTTTATGTGGTCGGAATTGTTCGCCGCGCTCCACTCTACGAAAATCCACCCTTTAAGGTCTTCGAGCACGCCGAACTCGTTTTCGAAATCGACAAAATAATTCAAAATGCCTTCGACGTTGGCGCGCGATTTTTCAACCGTTTCGTCATAGCCGTATTGCGTAAAATACTTGTAAATTTCAAGGATGTACCAAAGCGACCAGTTGGGAATAAAACCGTCTTCTTCGTAATAATCGGCGGGATAGCAACGCGGAATCATTCCCTTTGGATGCCCGCTTTTGTCGGCTAAAATATAGTTTTGCAAAAACGCGCGTTCAACTTTATTGTCGCCCGTAAAAACGCGCTCTGCCACCGACGAGAAAAAACTGTCCGAAAGCCAGCCCGCCCGCTCGCGCGAAGGGCAATCGGTTAAAAGGTCTACCGCGTTGTGCGCGAACGTATGCCGCGCCGCTTCCATAATCTGCTCGATTTTTTTGTCGTCGCACTCAAAAAGCATCTTTCCCGCTTCGGGATTTTCGTAGGCGCGCACCTTTACGTTTGCCTTTACGCCCGCAGAAGTTATCACGTTTGCATATCTGAAAGCGTAAGGTTCGAAAACCGAAAGGTTGTAAACGCCCGCCTTTTTAACCGTCCACTTAAACACGTTCGCGGTGTCGCCGCGGAAAGGCTTTATCGTTTTTAACTTTTCGTCCGATAAAATTTCGTCGAACGCAAAAAATACTTCGCCCGCGTTACCGGCTATTATTTCAACTTCGACTATGCCCGTTACGATGCGCGAAAAGTCGAGCGTTTCATAAGCGTAATCGCCCGATTTTGCGCCCGAAAGATATGTTATGCAGCTTATTTCGTCGGTAGAAAAATCCTGCCATTCGCCTCGTTTAAAACCTTCGAGAACGGTACCTATAAGCGTTTCGGTGCGATCGACGTAAACCGCGATTTCGGGCGAAGTTTTGCAATAACCCGAATCGATAACTTTTTCTGCAAAAATTTCGCTGAGCGCGGGGTTTAACGTTTCCGACGGTAAAAGGTGCGGAAGTTCGGCCTTTTCGGTTTTAACGCGCGGAAAAGCGTTTTGCGGCTTGCAAAAATAAAGCGCGGTTCTGTCTTTTTCGTTTATATAAGTTTCGCAAAATCCGCGCTGAAACGAATAGCGGCGGACTTTCTGAACGCGATCCGAAAGCGCAAAACAATTAAAATCTTCGGCAAAATATTCTTTTCCGCTTTCGGTTTTTAAAACGCAGGCAAAAAAGGGTTCGCGTTTTACCCAGCAGAAATTAGGCACGAAATGGCTTTGCACTTCTACCGTAATATATTGCGCGTTAAACGGATAAACCGCGGCGCGCGCATAGCCGTGAGCCGTGCGGTTGGGACCGAACCCCATAAGTTTTCCGTCGGCAATTACTTTATAGCACGAAGCCGCCGACAAGCAGATTTCGCCCATTTGTTTTTTGCCAAGGTCCAAAACGAACGCAAACGCGCGATTCATCTGATTTTTTTGCCCTTCCGCCCACACGGCAGATTTAATTTTTTCGATCATAGTTTAACCTTTTAATTTTTTTGTTTAAACAAATTCGCCCCACACTATAAGTTTAAGGGCGAATTTCATTCTATCATGTTTTTTGGTTTTAGTAAAGCGTTTTCGGCCGCGAAAATCAGCCTTTAATGCCGCCGGCAACGGTGTTTTCCATAATGGTTTTTTGCATTGCCGTAAACAGCACGGCAACCGGCAGAACCGAAAGGATAATGCCCGCGAACAGCGGCGACATCTGCGTGCCGTAAAGTTGTTTTTGCTGAAAGTCGTAAAGTCCGAGCGCCATCGTGGGGTATCTGTCGAGATACAAAAACGGCGTGTTATAGTTGTTCCACTGCGAAATAAAGGTGGTAATTGCAATTGCCGTTATAAACGGTTTTGCTTGCGGAAGCATTATTTTAAAGAAAACGGTGTAATGCCCCGCCCCGTCGATCATAGCCGATTCGGCATAGGTCCAGCTTACCGAGCGGAAACCCGCGTATAAAATAAGGAAGTTGAACGAGAACGAACCCGCCGACAAAATCCAGATTAAAAAGAAGTTGTCGTTAATGCCCAAGTCGTAAACGAGTTTATATTCGACGGGAAGCGAGCCTATCGTAGGCAAAACCTGTACCACAAGCGCAAGCCCGTAAAGGAATTTACAGAATTTATAAGGGTATTTGGCGATGACGTAAGCCGTCATAAGCGGGAAAATTACCGCCGCCAAAGTGTTTTCAACGGTTAAAATAAGGCTGTTGAAAAACATCCCGATAAGGTTCGTGTCGTTATAATTAATTTTTTCGAAAGCGTCGGCATAGTTTTCGAATTTTAATCTTGACGGAAACGAGTTCCAGTTTTCGAAAAATTCGCCGTTGCTTTTTAGCGAGTTCATAATCGTCCACAAAAACGGAAGAATTACCGACAGAGCGTAAAACAGAAACAGCGCGAACATAATCCACATAAACACGCTTTCGCCCTTGCCGCGCTTTATTTTGTTTGAACGCTTTTGTTTTAATACGTTTGCGTTTTGCATTAAAAGGTATCCTCCTCGAAGAATTTTGAAGAAAGCGCCCTTAACCCGAGAACGACGGGTACCACGATAACCGAAACCAGAAGCCCGATTGCCGACGGATATTTATAGTTGCCCGCTTTTGCCTGCGAATAAATAAAATAGCCGATAGTAGACGATTTATACCCGCCCGCCGTTAAAAGTTGAACGGGCGCCCACATACCGAAAGCCGCGGCGAAGTTTAAAATGAACAGCGTTGAAATTGTGGGCGCGAGAAGCGGCACCACTATAGTGAAAAATTCGCGCGCCATAGAGCAACCTTCGATTTTCGCGCTTTCGAAAATCTCGACGGGAAGCCTTGCGATAGAACCCGAAAAAAGCACTATCGAATAGCCGAAACCCGACCATACGCAGAAAACCATAATCCATGCAAAAGCCGAACCTTCGCGCCCGAAAGGCGACGGATAATTAAGCCCGATCGAGTTAAACTCAAGGGCTATGGGACCTTTTACGTCTACTATAAAATAGAACACGAGCGCGAGCGCAACTATGCTGAGTAACGACGGAAAATAGAAAACCACGCGGAAAAACGAACTTGCCGCCACTTTTTTATATAAAACGTATGAAAAGAACACGCACAAAGGGAGCGAAATAAAATCGTAAACGCCGAACGTGATAAAGGTGTTTTTTATCGTTGACGACATTGCGTTTAACGGATCTTTCAGTTCGATAAAGAACAATCGGAAATTGATAAGCGAAAATTCTTCGCCAAACTCGGGCTGAAAAGCCGAAATCCACGATTTAACGTTTACGCCCAGATAAAAAACTATAAATTGTAAAATGGGGAAAGCGAGAAAGGTCGCCGCGAAAATAATTCCCGACCATTTAGCTTTCGACGGTTTATTTGTTTTATAAGCCATTTTTGTCCCTGATAAAATTTAAATTTGAGTTTTTGCTTGGTTAGCCGAACGGGTTTTTCTGCCCGCCCGGCGGTTACAGGCGGTTGAATGATACTAAAAAATCAGGATACGCCGGCAATCAGTTTCATCGAATTCCATTTGCTTGCAACCGAGTCGTAGTGATCGGCGCGAAGTTGTTCTGCCGTTATCGAGGAGTTTGCATAGAATTCGGAAAACGCGTTGGTATCGGAATTTATGGTGTTATACGCGCGAATGGGCGATTTGGTGATGGTAGCGTAAATAAGGCTGCAATTTTTCAAAACCTTATCCTGACTTTTCTGAAAACCGGTAAGTTCTTCGTTTTCGGGTTGAACGGTATATTCGAACGGCGAATGCGAACCGGCGTATTTACGGAAGATTTTAATACCTTCGTCGCTTGCCATAAAACGAACGAAGTTATAGCAGGCGGTTTTTGCTTTCGAATAGGTAGGAATGTAAATACGGTGCGAAGCGCCGAGCGTGTAAACTACCGAACGGGCTTCTCTTACCGCTTTAATCTGCGCGTCGGAAAGGTTTGCATAGGTCGCTTTGATTTCGGCGTCGGTTTTACCGCCGTCGATAGCGGTAACCAAAGCAACAAGCAAGTTTTCGTGTTCTTCTGCGGTAGCGGCAGAGCCGGCAAGGCGAAGTTTAACGCCGAGTTCGCTTACGATGGGAGTGGGCAGGAACTTAACGTTCTGGGTTATGCCGCTGTCAGCGGCAGACGAGCGCATTTCGGTTTCGATCCAGTCGCCGTTGGGCATAAACACAGCCGCGCCGCGCAAGAAATCTTGCTGTGCGGGGGTGTGCTGGAAGCCTTCGGAACCTTTTACGCTGTAAGACGGATCGGCTATCTGTTTAACGGTGTTATAAGCGTATAAAACAGCGTCGTCGTTTAAATATTCGTAAGTGTAGTTACCGTTTTCGCAGAAGTTAATCATCGCGTCGTATTTATCGACGCCCATATACTGCGCTTTCCAGGTTTCCATGGCATACGACATATAGCCCGCGGCGTTTGCACCTGACCAGATTAAGGGTTTAACAGTAGAAGGAATCCCTTCGGTTTTGCCGCCCGCAATATCCTGCACGAGTTTTATAAACTGTTTGGTGGTTTTGGGTTCGTTTTCTTCGGACAAATAGTTGGCGTTATACATAATGCCGCACGCGCCGTAAACCCAACTTATCGAATAATATTTATCCTTATAAGTATCGTAATACTTATAGCGCGGGTTCAACTTTTCTTCTAACGTTTTATCTTCGCCGAGCGCGGTCATGCCCATAAGATCGGTTAAATCCATAATGGGGCAAATCTTATTTTTTTCGACGAGACGAATGATATTCTGTTCGCCCGCGAACCAAATATCGCCCACGCCGTTCTTTTTGCCGAGTTCGCTCGTCAGTTTCGAATCGACGCCCGTCGACGGATAAATTTTAATTGTTACGTCGGGAAAATGAACTTGAAAGGCTTTTGCGAGTTCATCGAAAACTTCGGTGCGATAGCCCGCGTCCATAACGTACATTTCGATGTGATTGCGGTCTTCGGTCGTGGTGTTGCCGCCGTAGCCGCAAGCGGCCGCCGAAGTAGCGAGAACCGCGGCAAGCACGCCGGTTAATATTTTTTTGATTTTCATTTTATTTTTCTCCCTATTAAAGTGAAAAGATTAGCGGAACTTATTAAAATCGATTAAATCAATCGTTGTTAAGATAAGTCAAGCGAACGTTGTCTACATACAGCGTAACGGGTTTTTGCCCCTGCGTAAAAGGCGGAAGCGAGATATAAAGCCTTGTCATGTTTTTCATATAATCGTCGCGCCACTTAATGCCGTATTTCCACGCGCCGCCTATGGTGCAGGCATACATAACGTCGTGCATGGCTATTTTTAAAGTAAACCATTTGCCGCTTTTCGCCCTTACTCTGCCTTCGGTTTCGCAACGATTGCCGTTACTCGACCAAACGCCGAGCGAAACTATTTGTTCATGCGAATCTTCGGTAACGTACATAACGTCGACCAAAATAGAATCGACGGTAGTAAAGTCGGAATATTTCGACGGAATATCGAAATAAGCGATCGACCAGCTTCCGTCCGTTCTGCCGTAAACGTCTAATTTTAAACTGCCGTTTCCGCAGGTAAGGTATTTTTTGTCGGTGTTAAGCGAAGCGCTTCCGAAAATGCAATCGAACGACATATTCATATAACACGCTTCTTTTTCTTCGAAGTCGTAGAGCATGTTGTCGTTGGTGTAAGTGAAAGTTACTTCTTCTTTAACAACTTCGTCGTAAAGCCCAACGAAATTATCGTCGGAGCCGCCGCCCGCGTTGCAACCGGCAGCCGCAAGCGCGCCGAACGAACATATTAAAGCCGTAATTAAGGCTAATAATTTTTTCATAATTCACCTCTCGCGGTCATTTTAACGTTATCTAAATAAAGATCGAAGTTTTCAAGCGTGTTAAGCGGCGAAAACGCGAACGTTACGCTCTGCAGGTCGCTTAAATCGAAGTCGCCCAAATTTACGAATTGAAGCGAAATTTTGCTCCATTGCCCGGGGCGGGCAACAGCCGAAACGAGCGTTACCGCCTTGTTTTTCGATTTTAACGTTACGAAAACTTCAATCGCTTTATCCTGCGGGTTATACACTTCGAAATCGATAAACGCAAATCTTTCCGAATCCGAGATAACCCCGTTTTCGGCGGATAAGGTAACCGAGTTTTTATAAGACTTCGACGTGCCTTTAACGCATGAAATTTTAAGCGCCGAATTGTTTTTTGCAAATTCCTGCGAGAGCGAAACCGAAGTGTCCGCTATATCGTCGTATTCGCTTTCGTCGGAGCAGACGATGCCGCCTATAACGCTTTCGGATTCGAACGAGTTAACGAGAACGCTTAATCCGCCGACGAAAATCTTTTTGGTTATATTTTCGTTTCCGCATTTAAGCGAGACGTTCGCATACCCTGCGGGGAAGAACGAAGCCGTAAATAAATTGCCTTCGCCGCTTTTTGCCGCGGTAGCCGAAACGTTGTTTACTTTAACTTCGGAAACGTTGTCGCCGCCGTAAACGTTGGCGGTTATTTTGCCGTTAAGCGACGAGCGATCGAAAGTTACCAAAACGCCCTTTTGCGCGAGCGAGATAAGTTCGGCAACAGTTTCGCGCGCTACGGCGAACGCGTCGATGTCGTTGTGAATAATGGTGCCCTGATAAATAAGGTCGTATAACTTCGACATGTTTTCGTTAAAGTCATAATCGAAAACGTCGTATTTATCGGCGAGATCTTCGCTTAAATTTTTAAGTTTGTATAAATATTCGTAATCTTCGAGCCCGTCGCGTATGGCTTCTAAACGAATAGACGCGATTGCGGTATCCAGCCCGTAGCGCGAACCCGGGTAAATGATATATCCGTCGCCGACGGCACCCGGGAAAGCAAGCGCATCGGTCCATACGTCGCGGTAGGTATACGAACCGCCGTAAACCGACCAGATGTTAACCGCCCAATAGTGGTTGCCCTGAATACCGTAATCCATCATCATCCAGTTCAAAGCGCGCGCGCTTAAAAGGTTGTCGTCGATGTGATATGCGGGATAGGGGTTTGTGGGCTGTATGCAACCATACCACCACGAACCGTCGCCCTGTTCGGTGGCTTGCTCCAAGCGATAGCGGTTGGCTTCGCTGTCATACCAGTCGTAAACGCCGCACCACGAATCGACGCCGTAATCGTCGCCGGCAACGTGGCGGTCGAGCGTTTCTTTATAGTTGGTCGTGCAGGCGTTGGGAATTTGTAAAAGAGCCGATTTTACTTTTTCTTTCGCGCCTTCGGGGAAAAGCACGGTATCGGCGGCGAGTTCTTGTTTTAAACGCAAAAACTTTTGGTGAACAAAGCGCACGTTTTCATATTTGCCCGTGTTGGGTTCGTCGAGTGCGTTGAACGAAAGTTTGAATTTTTTAACGTAGTTGTTTTCATCCGAACTTGCGCGGATAACTTCGGTTAAAAAGTATTTAAGCCCGTCGTAATCGAACGAAGTGAAGTTTTTGCCGTTTACCTGTTCGGTTATATAAACGAATGGCAAATCGATGGTGTTTACCCGTTCGTCTTTTGCAAAGTTAATGTGTTTTTCGATAAGTTCTTTGGTGTTATACTGTCCTATTCTGCCTATCGAAGTGTTTACGCGATAATTGAGCATAAAATCGATATAATTATCGATGAGTTCGTCGGTAACGTTATCGCATTGATACATAAATTGGTCATACCACAAAAAGAATGACGTGCGCGAATGGCTTTCGGTAGGAATTGCGAAATCGTAAACCGTAACGTTAAGTTTGCAGGTTCTCGTTTGCCCGTTGAGTTTAATCGTTACGTCGGCCGAATAATTGCCGGCAGGCGTGTTTTCGGGCGCATAAACCGTGAATAAAAACGTTTGGTTCTGCCCCGCTTTAATTCTGTCTTCTTTTGCCTGCTTAACGCTATCGTAAGGAACGAGCGCGTCGGGATAATACCCCGCGCGGAACACGGTGGTTACGGTTGAAACGTTAATATATTTTTCAACGAATACCGAAACGTTCTCTTTCGAAATGGTATGCCCGTTGTCGCCCGTTAAATCGCTTACCGAAATTTCGTAATTTTTAACGTTGGTTTTGGGAGTTACGGTAAGCTGCGCGCTTTCTTTTTCGTTAGCCGCAAGCGAAACGTTCATGTTTTCGCCGTAATCTGAAACCGGCGAATCGTCGAGCATATATTTTACGGTAGAAGGCGCGCTCCATAAAGTAGCGTTCACATCGGAATTTTGTCCGCCGGCGGTTCCGCACGCGCCCGTAAAAAGCAATGCGCAAACCGATACGGCGGCTACCGTTTTCTTTGCCGATTTAAGTCGTTCCTTTAAATTTTTAAACATTTTTTAATCTCCGTTTTATAGCCCGGGCGGAATAATCCGCCCGAACCGTAAAATGTTATTTTGTTTTGTTTATGATCGGTTGTTTTTATGCCTTTATGCGACTATCGCATACATAGTGGCTACATAAAGGGTAAGCTCTTCGCTTGCTACATCAGGGAAACAGCCGTTATCGGGCAATGCAGAAATCGAGTTAACTGTAGTTGCACCGAAGTGAACTATACCGTCGGCAAGGGTTGCGCCCTGAACGTCGGCATTGTCGCCGAACGTAATGGTTACGGTGTTCCAGCCCTGTTTAAGTTCGATTACTTTTGCGAACTTGGCACCGCTGTATGCGCCGCTGCCGGCGTTTCCGCCCGTTCCGAATTCAAACGAAACAAACGCGGCGCGCGAAGCGTAAACTTCGAATTTAACGGCGTTTTCGCCTGCGGTAAGCAATATGCCTTTACCCCAACCGGAATAGCAAGCACGCATGGTTTTAAGGGGTGCTTCATCGGCAAACATTTCAAGTTTTAAACTCGGCTTGCCGTTTTTGGTATATTTTTCGTCGGTGCAACGTGTTACCATACCGAATTCACGATCGCCTAAAACAGTCTGATCTTCGGGAAGATTGATGTTCATGTAATCGATTGCGAGGTTTTCGATAACTCTTTCGGGAAGCACAGAAAAACACACGCTGTCGATATACAAAGTTGCGGGCGTTTTACCCACAGCGTTTGCGTCACCCGTTCTGAAGTATAATTCCTGAAGTCCGTTATTAAAATCCAATCCGAGTGCGTCGAAAGAATAACGCACGTCGAGAGTCACGAAGTTCCAACCAACGCTTAACGCTATGGGTTTAGAAGTTTTGCATACCCACGTGTTATTAGCCGAAACACCGGTGGTAACGGTAGCGTAGAGATGAAGTTCTTTTTCGGAATACATCCAGAAAGTAAGTGCGTTTGCGTTTTCGACGGTGGGCATCTGAAGCGCTCCCCCGTCCCAGGCAAAACCTGCGGTGCAGTTGCCCCAATCGTTTAAAACGGTTTCGAGTTTAGCCGATTGCTTTCCTACTTTTACGTATCGAGAATCGGTGTTGGCGGTTACGTTGCCGTATACGCCTTTTGCTATATCGGGCGTGGCGCCGTTTATGGTTTCAAACGAAAGGAATTCGGCGGGATCGCTTGCAAGAATCTGGAAACTAACCTCCTGCGTAGGTTTGCCCTCTTTTTCGGCTTTATAGGTCAAGGTGTAATAGCCGCCGAGAGTTAAATCAAAACTGTCGCCTGCATTAACGATAGTCTGTTCGCCGTTAGGAGCGGTTACGGCAACGGTTAAGGTTACTCCCTCTTCTACGAGCATACGCGGAGCGGTTGCAACGGCGGTGCCGCCAACGGTTCCGGTTGCTTCGGGTTTTTTATCGAAAGTAAAGTATACTCCGTCGGGAATTTCGAATTTTCTTATCCTTACTTCGTCAACGAAAACAGAAAGATCATTGTCGTAAAGATAGTCGGTATAGTTACCGCCGTTTACGCTGTCCCAATTGGTATAGGCGCCTTTTTTAACTCTGTAGAAACATAATTCGCTTATGCCGTTTTTAATATCGAGCGCGCCTAATACCGTTCCGTCGGCTGCGGTTTTTTCGCCGGCATCGTAAACCTGATAATCGAAGTTGATATTAACTTCGTTCCAACCTTTTCCAAGTTTAATTACATGCGAAATTCTTGCGCCGGAATACCCCTTGCCGGTTGCTCCGGTCGCTATTGCGGCAACAATATAAGCTTCTTTTTGGGCACAATAAATCCACATCGAAATGCCGTTGGCACCTTCTACGTTTGCATTTCTTATCTGATTATCCCAATAACAGAACCCTGCGCCGAAAGTATTGGCGTTAGGTCTTTTCGGTCCGAATATAAGTTTTGCCGAATATTTGCCCGAATGAACGTATGCGGGATCGGAATTAAGTTCTTCGTTGCCGAGTTTCATTCCAAAAGGGGGAACGTTGAAGTCGGGGTTGTCGCCATTAACTTGTTCGAACGAAACGATCTCGTCTTTGCCGATTGCAACAACGCTTATTACGCGGGTTAAACTGAAAGATTTATCTTCGTTTTCGGCGGTATAAGTAATATCGGTAACGCCGCTTGCCGCGGTTATTTTATCGCCTTGCGCAACCGCTTGTTCTTCTTGATATTGCCCCGAAATTTTTACGCTTACGGTTACGCCCGCGGTTTCGTGCGATAACGAAGCGGAAGGAATGGTGATTTCATCGCCTTCGGTCGCAGAGAAATCGGCTGCCGAAATCATAAGGTCGAGCGCGGTTATTTTAACGGTTTTTTCAATAATTTCTTTTTCTTCTTCGCCTACCGACAAAACGTATTTAAGAACTGCGTCGGAAACATTTAAGAATTTTACCTTGGCGCCCATGGCAACTTCGTTAATTTCATCGCCTTGCGCTAAGGTAACTTTTACCGCCGCGTTTTCGATTCCGTAAACTTTGGCTTCGGCAATTTCGTATTCGGCAAGTTGGAAAACTTTGGATACGAACGCTTTTTCGTTAAGATACAAACCTTTTACGGTTATCTTATACGAAGCGTTTGCAGAGTTTCCTTCTTCGTCGGTAACTTGATAACTGACGTTATATTCGCCCGCGCGTTCGAAGGTGCAAGCGTTTTCGGTCATCTCTAATGCCGTGCCGTCGAGCGTTACCGAAACTATCGATTTAACAAGATTTTCGGCTTGCGTTTTGTTATCGGCAGCAACTATTTCTGCAAGGTCGCCCGCAAAGTTATATTCGCCTTTTTCAACCGTTTTATCCGCGATTTTCGTTGTTATAACGGGGTCGGTCGCGTCTTTTGTAACGGTTAAGGTATAAGTTTTTTCTTTTGTTTCGCCTTTTGCGGTTACTTTAACCTTAACGGTGTAAGATCCTGCGGCTGCGGGCGTAAATTCGCCGCCTTCGCTTACTTCAACTTGGGTAGTGCCGAAAACGACTTCGTAAACGACTTCGTAATCGTCAGTCCCTTCGACGTTTAAAACAATGCTTACTTTGTCGTTTTCTTCGCATGCTACGGGAAGATCGGCGCCGAACGACCATTCCGTTTTGCCGCCGGTATCGGGCTGCGTGCCGCATGCAACGCCCGTAAGCGCGCATACGAGTAGGGCAAAGCATAACGCTAATGCCGCAAGTTTTGTCTTTTTCATCATTAAATCCTCCTATTGATTTTTATTTATTTGCAAAAGTTTTTGCTTTTCGGTCTGTTCGCGGTATTCTTTGGGCGAAACACCCTTATAACGCTTAAAACTTCCGCTAAAATGCGCATAATTGTTAAAACCGCAATCAATCGCGATCGTTTTGAACGACATAGAAGTATGCGTTATGCAGTTTTCTGCAACTTCAAGCCGATAAATCAATATATATTCTTGCGTAGAAACGCCGAATTCCCTTTTGAACATTCTATACAAAGTGCTTCGCTCGAAACCGAACTTCTCGCATATTTCGGTTATCGAAAGGTCGCGGTAATAGTTGCGGTGAATATATTCGACCACTTTGTTTAAGTTGTCGCTGTATTTCGCTTCGCTTTTACGCTTGAAAGTGGATATTTTCGAAGCGAAACAAGATAAAAATTCGTAAGTTTTGGCAACCGTGTATAAGTCGGGCGCGTTGGTTTCGGGGCGCGAAAGCATGTCGGCTATTATCGCGCGCAATTCGTCTACCCCCGTAAGCGGCAGAACGTAGTTGAATTCGTCGAACCCGCAGCGAAAGAAAAATTCTTCGGCAGAATTACCTTCGACGCCAAGCCAAATATACGACCATATGTTGTTTTTATCCGAATAATAATCGATAAGTTCGCCGGGGCGAATTAAAAACGCGTTGCCCGGCAAAACCTGATATTGCTTGTTTTTTACGCGCACAAACCCCTTACCTTCGAGCACTATGTGCAAAACGTAACTGTCTTTTATCGTAGGCGCGTGAGCGGTTTCTTTGCTCCACCTGTGATAGCCGTATTGCGTAAGTTTGAAGTCGTCGCGCTCGTATTTGTTGAAAAAACGATATTGAAACCTGCGTTCGTCAAAACCTTCCATTCGCGTTCCTTTTTAAGATGCCGTCGCACTTATAGTTGTACTTATATTTATTCAGCCGAATCTATCGCTTTTTATTCCTTTTCTGCTTAGTCGGCGGCTTTTATAACGAGAGATACGCCGCTGCCCGATTTGCCTTTTTTCAGATAAATTCCGCCGCTTCGGTCGCTTTCCCAATGCGGGCACAGCAAATCGCCTATCTTTATCCCCGCTTTTTCAAGCGTTTTTCCGTGCAGTTTCAACCCGCACCCTTCTATTTCGTAAAGAGTATCGGGGTTAAGCCCCTTAACGCTGACGTTTATGCTTTCTACGCGCGGTTTCGAGCAAGTCTGAATAAACGTAAGCAACGCCGATTTTTTATCCGGCATAACGTTCAGGCATGCGTAATAATGTTCGTTGTCGGTTTCAAGTCTGTATAAATCGCCGTCGTTTATATAAGTTGCGGCCTTTTTGCGCTCGCTTAAAAGCGCGCGATATTCGCTTATTTGCTCGTCTGATAAAACGGTTAAATCGAACTCATACCCTATTCCGCCGAACCGCGAAACCAAAAACCTGAATTCCGCGTCCGAACGCTTGCCCGTATACCCTTCGTCTTTCGAGATATGATAACTCATAACCCTCATCGGATAGGCAAGGCTCGCGCCGTAATGAATGGCTGCCCTGCCGTAAGGGTCGGTGTTATCCGAAACCCATATAAGCGGCTGATAATAAAGCATTCCCAAATCGAATCTTCCGCCGCCGCCCGCGCAGCCTTCTATCCACACGTTCGGAAACTTTTTGGTTATTCTTTCAAAAACTTCGTAAAGCCCCAAAACGTATCTGTGCCACACTTCGCCTTGGTTTTTCGTGTATTTGCTGCCCGCTTCCGAGATATATCTGTTCGCGTCCCATTTTAAATAAGTTACGGGATAATGCGATAAAAAGCCTGTCACAAGGTCGGTTATATAATCGACGACCGCCGGGTTTGTAAGGTCTAAAACGTATTGATTGCGGCTTAAACTGCCTTCATTGCCGTTGTTTAAAACCCAATCGGGATGAGTTTTATAAAGCGCGCTGTTTTCGCTTATCATTTCCGGCTCGAACCAAATCCCGAAATTAAGGTTTAATTCGTTGAGTTTGTTAACGCAGGCTTCGATGCCGCCCGCAAATTTTTCTTTGCACAAAACCCAGTCGCCAAGCCCGCTTTTGTCGTCGCTTCGAAACCAGCCGTCGTCTAAAACTACCGTGTCCGCGCCCGCAAGCGCCGCTTTTTCGGCAAATTTAACAAACTTTTCCTGCGTTATGTTAAAACCGAAACTTTCCCAGGTGTTCGCCACGATCGGCGCGGGTTTATTGAATTGCGGCGGTAAAATCCGCTCGCGTATAAGTTTGTGAAAATTGCGGGATATTCCGCCGAACCCATGCTCGCCGAAAGTCATTACCGCCTGCGGAGTGTAAAAACTTTCGCCTTTTTCAAGCGTCCAGTTAAAGTTTTTATCGTTTATTCCGCATAAAACGCGTAAAAAGTTGCGTTCGTCGCACTCGATTACGTTTTTAAAATTTCCGCTGTATATTAAATTGAACGCGTAACATTCGCCGTAGTTTTCGGTTGCCCCGCACGAACAAAGCGCAAAAAACGGATTCGAAGCGTGCCCCGTAAGCCCCGCGCACGAACTTATTTCGTATTTGCCTTTAAAAATATTTTGCCTTTCTACGCGAAGTTCCGAACCGCAACAACCCGAATAAGTTATCGCTTCGAAATCGGGATTTTCGAAATCGAGTTGCAAACTTGCCGCTTTAACCAGCGAAATTTTACTCTCGCCGTCGTTGTTTATGCGCGCGAATCTGCAAATAACGTCGCAATCTTCGGCTATAAAATAATAAAGGTCGGCAGAAATGCCTTTTTCTTCGTCGAAAAGGGTTATTTTTATGCCCTTTTCAAGCCCGCGTACTGCAGGCATATCATAATCCTGCGGAAGCGAATTTACAAGTTCAAATCCTTTATATTTAAGCCTGCACCCTATAAATCCGTTTTCGTCGATAACATTAAGCGCAGGCAAGCGCCCGTCGCCCGTGTTGTCGCCCGAATATTCGTATTTCGCGCCCGCGTAAATGTATCTTAAACCGATGTTTTTATCGTAAGAACAAAACCCGAAAATCTGGTCGTTCCTTAAATAATCCAAGTTATAATCGGGAATTTTGGCGCCGTAATATACCTGTTCCAAAAAACCGCAATATTCCCTTAATATAAGCGTGGTATTTTCGGTTTCGAGCAGGAAATGTTTGTTTTTTACCTGAATTGACATAGTTAGCCGCCTTTTCCCTTTTACGCTTTAAATTGTAACAAACCTTGCTATGTAAGTCAATATATTTATGTTGCAAAAAGTTGCAGATTTATTGCTTTTTATATTGCAATACGTGCGTTTAAGGGTTTTTTGGCGATTTTTTCGCATTAGATTATTGACAAATTTGTGATTTTGTTTTATTTCAATAAATATAAGGAAAACTCCAAGCCGCGAACTGAACAGTAACGGTTCGAAAACGAATGGGTTAGTTTGTTCTCAAAAGGATTTTCTGATTGTCCCTAAAAAAGTGTCCATTTTGAAATGTGTACCTGAATATGATATTTTATCAGGAAATATCTGTCTTAATACATATAAAAAGACCTTGAAACCGAACAATTAAAGTTCATATTTCAAGGTCTATTCAAAAATCGCCGGGCGATTTTCTGAACCCGCCGTTTTCTCTCCCCACCGAACCCGCCGGTTTCTCTCCCCAAAAGCGGCGGCAAACCTGAAAAAAGACTTGCCGTGCGGCAAGTCTTTTTTTGGTGTGTCCGCCGGGGCTCGAACCCGGACCGGGAGCGTCGGAGGCTCTAATGGTATCCAATTCCACCACGGGCACATTTTTCGGTACTTCGGGCACAATTTCGCCTTTCGGTAAACCTTTTTCCTTTTTCTCTATCTATTTTACTCTTTTTCGCTTTATTTTTGCAAGCGTTTATGCTATAATATTCTTAAATTTTTCAAAAATTTTTTCGCCTGCGCGATTATTGCGCATTTTTTCCTGCATTCATCGCCTGAAAAACAGCTGAAAACAATCAAAACATACAATTTCGGAGTATCTTTATGCAAAAAACAGTAGTAGTAGGCATGAGCGGCGGGGTGGACAGTTCCGTTGCCGCCCTGCTTTTAAAACAACAAGGCTATAACGTCATCGGGCTGTTTATGCGCAACTGGGAAGAAACCGACGAAAACGGCGTGTGTACCGCCGCCGACGATTACGCAGACGTGCGCAAAGTGTGCGCAGTCATCGATATCCCCTATTACACCGTAAATTTCGCCAAAGAATACCTCGACCGCGTTTTTTCGTACTTTCTTGCCGAATACTCCGCGGGAAGAACGCCGAACCCGGATGTGCTCTGCAACCGCGAAATCAAGTTCGGACCGTTTCTTCGCGAAGCGAAAAAGCTCGGCGCCGATTATATCGCCACGGGGCATTACTGCAAAATTTCCCACGAAAACGGCGTGCATCTTCTGCAGAAAGCCGCCGACCGAAACAAAGACCAGACGTACTTTTTGAATCAACTTTCGCAGGAACAACTGAAAGACGTGCTTTTCCCGCTGCAAGATATGCAAAAGCCGGAAATCCGCGCGATTGCCGAAAAATACGGACTTGCCACGGCAAAAAAGAAAGATTCCACGGGCATCTGTTTCATCGGCGAGCGCAATTTCCGCAAATTTTTAAGCGGCTATCTTCCCGCCAAGCCCGGTAAAATTCTCGACCTTTCCGGGAAAGAAGTAGGCGAACACGAGGGGCTGATGTACTACACTCTGGGGCAGCGCAAGGGTCTGTACCTCGGCGGCATGAAAGGCGAGAAAGAAGAGGGCAGATGGTTTGTGGTGAAAAAAGATCTGCCAAACAATATCCTTTACGTTTCCCACGGCGACGAATCGCCCCTGTATTCCGTTTCCTGCGAGGTGAGCGGCATGAACTGGATTCCCTCTTCGCCCGTAGCCGAGCGCGGCAGGACGTTCGATTGCTATGCGAAATTCCGCTATCGCCAGCCCGATCAGGCGGTGCGCGTTACCGTAAAAGACGACGGCGGACTGCATATCGATTTTAAAGAAAACCAGCGCGCCGTAACCGAAGGACAGTTCGCCGTATTATACGACGGCGAAAATTGCCTTGGCGGCGGCACTATCGACAGCGCGGAATATCCCGATTAAACATTATTTTTCCGCAATTTTCCGCCGCCAAATAAAAGTGGCGAAACACGCGTTCGACGCGCCTATACCCCGTACGAACCGAATTTAATGACATCCCCCGCACGTGGCGCAATGCCCCGTGCATTTTTTTGTCTGTTTTCCCGTAGCGGAATACATTTCTCCCGAATAATCTCGCTGCGTTTCTCCGCCGCAATCGGGGCACACCACCGTATCCGTGTGCGATTTCACCAATTCTTCGAAACGCTTTCCGCATTTTTTGCATTTGTATTGTAAAATCGGCATTTTTACCACCTTTTTTTCTTCTTTCGAGCGCCGCTTCCGCGCGCACCGTACCGCGATAATACGCATATTATACTCCTTTTTTTCGAAAAACGCAAGCGTTCTGCGCCCGCCTCTGCCCGGCCTATTTATCGCTTTTTATACAATCGCTTCGCCGTTTAAAAACGAGGCAAACAACCCCGATACGTCCACGCCGGAACGTTCGAACGCCGCCACCGGATCCGCAGGCGCCGCAATTTTGTACGCGCATGCCTTTACATACGCCCTCAACGCTTTTTCCACCGTCTTTTTTCCCACCGATTTTTCCAACGCCGAAAACAGCATCAGCCCTTTATCGTACGCAATCGCGCGATATTCGTAGTCGCCCGCGTAATCGCCGAGCGGTCGGCTCATCCGCGTATCCGTGCCGTGAAACACCCGCGAATACACGCTGTAATACGCGTGATATTCCCGTTCTGCCGAACGGATCAACGTTTCTTTATCGATGCCGTACTGTTTGTATTCGCCGAAAAAGCACGCCGCCGAATACTCCGCCGCGCCCTCGTCCTGCCACGCCTCTTCAACGGCGTTGCTGCCAACCAACGCGTACCACCACTGATGCGCCGTTTCATGCGCCGTCGCGTATATTTTCTCTTCTTCCGCAAGTCCTGCGGCAAGAAAAGACAGCGCCGGATATTCCATCCCGCCGTAACAGAAGCCCGTCTGCGCCACGGAATACGTTCCGTAGGGGTATGCCCCGTAGCTTTCGGAATAATATTCCAATGCCTCGCGCGCCGCGCCCAACGTTTTCTGCGGTTCGGCGTCGTCGATATAATAATATTTCACCGCAGCGGTGGCATTTTTCGAAGTTTTCGCTTTACATTCCGCCACTTTGAATTTTTCGGAACACACAAACGCGAAATCGCGCATGTTTTTCCCTTCGTAACGGCAGGTTTTCAGCCCGTTTTCCCCCGTTGCCGCCGAAATTTCCCGTCCGGAAGCCGCCACCGCGTAATTTTCGGGCAACGTCAGCGAAACGTCGTAATCCGCGCAGTCCGAAACAAACGGATCTCCCTCGGATGCGTACACGTTTTCGTAAAACCCGTTGCCGTATACCCCGCAGAGAATCGGATAAAAATTACCGAGATTCACCGCGTGTTCCGATACGCCGAAACGATGATTCGCCGCAGGCAGGGTGGCGACGAACGAGATTTTCAGCGTAACTCTTTCGCCCGTTTGCAGCGGCGACAACAGCGAAACGCAAAGCAGATTGCAATCTTCTCCCTCGATCGCCCATTCTCCGCCGCCCTCTACGCCAAGAATTTCAATCTTTCCGTACGATTTTCCCGCATAATACGCCGATGTTTCCATGCTTTCGGAAACAGGCTTATATACGGCGTCCTCGCGATACGCGTTCGGGTACAGATTGAATTTAAGCTCCGCGGGCGCGCTGTCCCGACGGTTTTCGTACACAAACGTTTCTTCGCCCGTCAACGTGCGCGTTTCCGCGTTGTAAGCCAGCCGCAATTCGTAAAAAGCCGGCGCGGATTCCTCCGTTTTTTTGCACGCCGCGCCCCACGGCACAAATACGGCGGCAAAAATCAGACACAGCAAAACGCGCAGTTTTTTCATAAAAAATAACCTCCCGAAAAACTTCTTCGGCAGGTTATTGTATGCCGCGCACGCGGCGTTTATGCCGCGCGGCTTCTTTTCCGTTTTAACGGAGTTCCGAAAAGTATGCCGCCATGCGCATTTACTTTTCTTCCATCGTGAGATACTTCGAAGGGTCTACGGAATCGCCGTCCTCAATCGTTTCGAAATGCAGGTGCGCGCCATCTTTGTATTCCGCGCCGGTAGCCGCAGCCACAACGGCGATTTCCTGCCCGCGCGTTACGCTGTCGCCCACGTTCAGCCCCGCGGCAACGTCCACGTATTCGTATACGGTACGCACGTCGTTCGCGTGTCTGATAACGATTTTCCCGCCGCAGAGCAAATCGGAAGTATACACTTCTTCGATAACGCCGTCGTCGGCGGCAAACACCTTATCTCCCGCCGTTGCGGCAAAATCGATTCCGTCGTGCAGATGATAGCAATTCAGCGTTTTATTGTAGTAAAATCCGTACTGATTCAACGAATTCATATCCGCCACGGGCGCGTAGAATCCGTCCGGTTTTACAACGGGCGCGGGTTCGTCGGGCTTGTCCGGTTCGGAAGGTGCCGCGGGCTCGTCGCCGCCGGGCGTTACGATTTCGCCGGGATCGGGTATGCCGGCAATATCGTCTTCTCTGCCGGAAAGCGCCACCGCCGTAATTACGATTGCCGCCGCCAGCAGCACGGCGATACAGCCGAGCACCGCATAAAAATACGATCTCGAACCTTTCTTCACTGCTTTTTCGCTTTGTTCTTTCATTATGTTTTTATCTCCTTTTTGGTTTCGGTAGTACGGTTATTGCCCGTTTTTACCCGTTTTATACAGCCGATTTCTAAAAATTTTTCATTTATTCCGCCGCACCGCTTAATACCCGCCGAAAATAAGCGGCACGCCGAGTATCGTTTCTCCGCCGCGGAACGCCACCTGCAGATTGACGAAATAATCGCCTATTTTTTTCGCGCGCGCCGCGCCGATTTTATCGGAATAACAATAATACGAAACAGCGCCGCCCGCCTCTTCCGTAAAACGCACTTCCGCGTTCAGCTTCTTTGAAACCGAGTTTAAAATTTCTTCGCGCGAAGCCGAATTCTCCGCAGAAAATTCGTATACGGCAGCCTCGCCGCGCACGGCAAAAAGCTGCAGAAAATCGGGGTTATCCGTAAAACAGCCGCTCGATGAAGCGGAATACAGCGTATACACTCCGCGCTTTTTCGAACCGCCCTCGCCGCCGCGAAAAACCCCGCCGAGCGGAAACGCAAACGGCAGCGCGAAAATGCAAACGAGCGCCGCCGAAAGCAGCGCCGCGAACAACGCGCGCAGATATACGATTGCCGAACGAATAAATTCCGCCATATTTTTCCTTTCTCCTTTCCGCGAAAGTTTACGCCGCGGCGCCGTTTTTTTGCGGCAACCAAACGCCGGAAAAGATTATATCCCGATTCTCAAAAAATATACGCTTTGCATATAATATAAAAAATCGATTGTTTCGCATTGAAAAATCGATAAACAAAATAGCGAAAAACGCTTGCGTTCTTGATTGAAAAATTATATAATAAATAATACAAAACAAAAGCGACACGCCGCCCCCGCAAAAAAAACGACGGCGTTACGAAAGACAGAAAAAGACAATATTTATCATTTTTTGCCTTAATGCAACACTATTTTTAGAAAAATATGGAAAGGAGTACCCAAAACGCTTGCGCATTTTACAAAAGCAAGGTATAATGAAGATACAAAAAGCCTTAAGGAGGAAATTTATGAAAGGCAAATTAAAAACTGTTTTTGTATCTCTTTCACTGGCATTTCTGTTTCTGCTTGCCTGCGCGTTCCCCATGCTCGGCGGGTTTAACGCGGCGGCGGAAAACGACAAGCCCACAAGCGGGCACCTCTACTATTTCAGCGACAGCACGGAAAGCGCCGCACGGTGCCGGAAATTCGTTTCCGACGGACTGATAAACACGTATACGTTGTATTACTACACGCCCGACAAATTTACCGATACTTTCAAAGATAACTTTAAAAAAGGCGACTATAACGATATTTCAAATTCCTACGTCATCTTCGAAATGGCATCCACAGAACTTCCGGAGCAAATAGACGACGGCTCGACAACGCTTTTCACCGACATTCTTGTAAATTTTTTCAGCTATTTAAAAACAAACGGCTGCAAAATTATGTTTATCAGCGCCACCGACGAAGCTCACTATATTCATTATAATGATTTTTTAGATTACGTTGATATACATGTTAAAACGGATATTTTCTTTAAGTTTATCACCAGCGTATTATATCATGCAGCTCAGGATTGCGAAAACGGCGGACTTCTTTGGGGCACTACGTTTTTCTTAGACGCCGGACTAATCGATTACGAAAATTTACAACCCCTCTCTCAATCCGTTTTCGGGTATTATTTTATACCGTATTTAGCAGGAATGTATCAAGATGAACTTAACGGAGAACCTGTTTCTCTTTCGGACTTCATCGCACGGAAAGATATAAAACTTTTCTGCAACACCACAGGAGCAAACTATCTGGACTTGATTTACAGAGACCATTATTCTCGTACAACAAATACCGGCAATTTATACGATGCCGCTTCCAACGCATTTTATTGCGGCGCGGGCACCAACTGGAAGGGAGAAGCGTATACGGAAAACTGGCTGTATGAAATGTGCGAAATGCAGGGTATGCTTGACAATTATTTCCCCGTATATTTTTATGGCTCCAACACATACCCTACCGAGAATGTTCCGGCAAATCTTTGTACGGCGGGACAGATTGACCTCACCACAATCTATACCGATTTCATTTCGGGCGAAGATATGACTCCTTACAATAACACATCCGGCAGATGCGTGATAACGCACTCCCCCACGCAAGCAAATGAGGAAGGCTGGTTGATTGATATATTAGATTACGATTTAGATTACGAATGGAATTTTTTCGTTGAAAGTATACAAATCATTACCCCGATAGATAAACAACAGCCTGTTTATTTTACTTTCGATATTTAACGCACATCGTTAAATTATAAATTGACGAAAGCGTGCGGAACATTTTTTCAAAAAAATCCGCACGCTTTCTGTATATTCTTTATCGTTTTTCCGGAGGGTATTTTTATGCAAAAACTTATAAAAACAGTTCTTATCCCTATTTTTTTCATGCTTTCTGTTGCGGCTTTTGTTTCCTGCAAAAAAGCAGAAGCAATTCTTCCCCCCGAAAATATCCGCGTGGAAAACGATTATCTCTTCTGGGACGAAGCCCCTCACGCCGAATGGTATCTTGTGGATATCGACGGCACCGAATACGAAGCCGATACAAACAGCCTGAATCTCTTTGAAATTACCACAGAGCCGAAATCGTCCTATCAGATAAGAATTAAAAGTTGCGGCGACGAAACCGTTAATTATAAAAAATCAGAATGGTCGGCACTCTGCGATTATCGGAGAGAAAAGCAACCTTTTCTGTTTCAGTCTATCAATAACAATACGGAATATCAAATCAAAGCGGTTGATCCGGAAAGTTTAAACGGGTCAGTAATTCTTCCGGCATACTTTAACAATAAACCTATCACAAAAATTATGCCCTGCGCATTTAAAAACGCCGTTAATGTTACCGCCGTCAAACTTCCGTACACCATAGCGGAAATAGGCAACTCCGCTTTTTATAATTGCACCGGTTTACAACGCATAGAATTGCCTGCCGGGCTCAAAGAAATTCCACTTGAAGCTTTTTATAATTGCGCCGCTTTAACCGAAATCAATCTTCCCGGAGTTACAAAAATATCGACTTCCGCTTTTTATAAATGCTCGTCATTAACGTCGTTACATATTCCGCAAAGCGTTCGCGAAATCGGAAACTGCATTACGGCTTACTGCAAAAATCTTACTTCCCTTACCGTTGATGAAAACAATCTGATTTACGAAAGCAAAGGAAATTGTATAATTAAAAAATCAACGCACACGATAATCGCGGGCTGCATCGCCAGCGTTATCCCGCAAAGCGCAAAAACAATAGGTTCGTTAGCGTTTTGCGGGTCTATGCCGGAGCCTTTCGTAATTCCCTCCAATATAGAAAGATTAGAACTATGCGCTTTATCTACGTATCCCGGAAAAACTTTGGTAATTCCGGAAAGCGTTACCTATTTACATTATGATTTTATCGACTATTATCCGAATCTTACGCAGATTACGGTAGCCGAAAACAACCCCGTTTACAGAAGCGAAGGAAACTGCATTATTGAAAAATCCACCGGCACGGTGGTAAAAGGCTGCAACACAAGCGTAATTCCGCAAGGCGTTAAAGCCATCGGTGAAAGGGCGTTTTACAACATACCGCAAAAAGAAATCAATCTTCCCGATTCGGTTACGGAAATCGGCTCGGAAGCTTTTTATCCGTGCACCGCGGAAAATATCCGGCTGTCCCGCAATCTGGAAATTATCGGGTATAGAGCGTTTGCAGGTGCAGGCATCACGAGCATCGATTTACCTGATACGCTCAAAGAAATCCGCGACAGAGCTTTTAAAGGATGCCATTCTCTGGCAGAAGCAGCCCTACCTTACGGGTTAACAAAAATCGGCACCGAGGCTTTTTACAAAACCAACCTGCAATACGCGGATATCCCGGAAACGGTGAAAGAAATCGGAACAAACGCCTTCGCTTCGCACAGTTTTCTTACCGTAATACTGCCTTCCTGCGTTGAAAAAATCGGAAACGCAGCCTTTATTAACGCAATCACTTTCGTAAACGCAACAGAGCGGGAATGCGACACAAAAAGCGGCTGGGCTAAATATACAATTATGGGGACAGGAGCTCCCTGGCACAACAGCAACGTCGTTTATGAGTGCACCTTCGCCGACGACGAAAACGGAAAATATTTATATTCCTGGAAGTACACCTACGAAACCGATGAAGAAACAGGCGAAATTTTCTATTTTTCAGGCGGCGCAATAGGCATACCTTTCCGCAAAGGTTACAGATTTCTCGGCATTTCCGCAACGGAAGGCAGCAGCGTTCCCGATATTGTGCCCACAATGTTTTTAGAAAAATTCTTGGAAGCTTTCGATTTTCAACAATTAAAAAATTATAAGAACGGCACCGTGTTCTATTTCGTTTGGGAAGCCGTAGATACCGCCGAAGAATAGAACAGCAATAGCACAGCACAAAAAAACAGCCCTCGTCGCACGGAACTTTCCGCCGCGGGGGCTGTTGCTGTTTGTTTTTTATCGCTTTCAGTTCAATACGTCGGGCGATTCAAACGATTTCGACGGCTGCTCGCCTCTGTCCTCGGGGAACATCGTTCCCGCCGGAATTACGGGCAGAATCAACGGATTGATAAACGCGTTTGCCGTAAGCGAAGAAACCACGGCGCGAAGATACGGGTACACGATTTCCGTAGTGGAAATCGCCAGCACCTGACGATCTTCGTCGGTATTCACGTCCTCCGCTTCGAAAATCCCCACAAGACGCGCTTTCAGATTAAACGGCTTGGGTTCCGCTTCGGTAGATTCCACCTTTACTTCCAGCGCAACGAAGTACAGTTTATCGTTTTCCTGCACCTTTCTGATCGTGCGCGAAAACTGCGGTTTGATTTCGAATTTCGTGTTCCTGTCCATTTTAATGCGGTTCACGGTGTAGTTGAGTTCCTCTGCGGTAATCCCTCTTAAAGCATACTTCATATTAAAAAAGCCTTCCTTACTGTTTTTCGGTTGCGCCGCCTTACCTTTGGCAACGTTTCCGTTCTGTGAATATTATAGCAGTTTTTGCAGGCGCTGTCAAGCATTGCGGCGCACGCCGCGGCGAAAAACCGACCGCAAAGATGAAATATTTGTTGATTCTCTTGCTTTTTGCGGCATTTTATGTTATAATCGGTTTAGCACACCGAGGCAAAACCATAAAAGGAGAAACCTGATGTTAGAAGTAGTACATTTAACAAAAATTTACAAAGCCAAAGGCGGCGTGGAAACCAAGGCGCTGAACGACGTTTCCGTACGCTTTCCCGAAAAAGGCATGGTATTTCTGCTGGGCAAAAGCGGCAGCGGCAAATCCACGCTTTTAAACGTATGCGGCGGACTCGATTCCCCCACGTCGGGCGAAATCATCGTAAAAGGTCGTTCCAGCAAAAACTTTTCGCAGAGCGATTTCGATTCTTACCGCAATACTTTTATCGGGTTTGTGTTTCAGGAATACAACATTCTCAACGAATTCACGGTAGAAGATAATATCGCGCTCGCCCTCGAACTGCGGGGCAAGCCGAAAGATAAAAAAGCCATCAGACAGCTTCTTGACGACGTGGATTTAAGCTCGTTCGCAAAGCGCAAACCCAACACGCTTTCGGGCGGGCAGAAGCAGCGTATCGCCATCGCCCGCGCGCTGATCAAACACCCCGAAATCATCATGGCGGACGAACCGACGGGCGCGCTGGATTCCGCCACGGAAAACAGGTATTCGACACGCTGAAAAAGCTTTCGAAAACCAAGCTGGTTATCGTGGTATCGCACGACCGCGATTTTGCGGAAGAGTACGGCGACAGAATCATCGAACTGAAAGACGGCAAAATTTTATCGGACGTAACGAAAGCGGAAGCCGCGGCTAAAGCGGTGGGGGCAAACCTCGAAATCATCGGCGAAAACACCCTTTCGGTAAAGAACGGCGCGGCGCTCACGCAGCAGGATTATCAGTACATTTACTCTTTTTTATCGCGCAATAAAAACGCGATTATTTCAAGCGGCGAGAAAGAAATTTCCGATTTCAAAAAAGTAAGCCACATCACCGAAAACGGAGGGAAAGAATACTTTGCCGAAACGGACGAAAAACAAATTCCGAAAAAGCAATACGACGGAAAAAAGACGAAATTCATTCGTTCGAAGCTGCCCATGCGGCACGCGTTCAGAATCGGCGTTTCGGGCTTGAAATCCAAGCCGTTCCGTCTGATTTTCACTATTCTGCTCTGTTCGGTAGCGTTCATCATGTTCGGGCTTTTCTCAACATTGATGCTGTACGATAAAAACGAAACGCTGTACCAGACTTTAAACGACGCGGGCGTAAGCGTGCTGCACGTAAACAAAGTGTATCAGGTTCGCTACACTTACTCTTACGGCGACGGAGATTCTTACAGCGGCACCGAAGAAAGACCCACGCGCATTACGGAGCGGGAAGTGCAAACCATCGCCGGAACATTCGGCGAAGCGTTCGGCGTATATCGGTTCGACGGTTCTATTTCCGATATGAAAACCACCGAACTCGGCAACTACTATTACTTTGTGCTGGGCTATCCCTCTTTAAACGCAAGCAAAATTTCTTACGTATCGTACCTGCCCGAAACGTCTGCGTTGCGCTCGCGGATCGTATGCGGCGCTTACCCCGTAAACGACGACGAAATCTGTATATCCACGTATACCGCGTCGGCAATGATCGCGGCAAAGAAATTCGAAACCGTCGCCGATCGGAACGCGTTACTCGGCAAAGAAATATCTTTCGATGGAGATACGTCGAAAACTTATAAAATCACAGGCATTTTCGATAGCGGCGACAGCCTTCTCGAAGCGCGCTATGCGGAATACAAAACCAAAACGGTAAAAAATTCTTCTTCGAAAGAAGAACTCAAAAACGTGCAGGCGATGACCACGCAGATTCAGGACGGCTATCACCAGATTGCGTTTTTCAACGAAAAAACCGCAGAAAATTTACGTCAATCCAACTCGGATAACAGCGGCAATAAAAATTACTACGATAATTTTAACTCGTCGTACTCGGCAACCACTACGAACGACTTGTCCTCTTACGTAAACTTTCAAGCTTTTTCCGCTTTAAACGCGCCCGACGTCGTCTGGTCGCACGGCAAATCGTCCGTATCCGATAACGAAGCGGTATTATCGAAAGCGGCATTTTCAAATTTCATGTTTTCGCTAAAAAACAATAAAGACGCTCTTTTGTCAGACGCCTATAGCTATTTGTCCGAGAACGGCTATGCGCAGTACGGCGACCGCATTTCCGCATGGCTTTCCGGCACGGTTACTCCTTCCGCCGAAGAACAAGCCGCCTACGACGCGCTTGTCTCTTTCGCTTCCGCGCCCGAATATGCCGAAAATTTGAAGTACGTAAAATTTTTCAATAAAAAAATAACGTTATTCGGCGACGAACAAACGGCAGAACAATGGTTCGACTCCGCGTCGCAGCAATCCTACGACGTATTCCTCCCCGACGGTTCTTCCGAAAAGAAAGATTTAGACGCCGACCAGATTCGCAGCGTTTACTCCGCTTTATTAACCGCTTTCGACGGCGAAGACATTTTCCTCTCTTCGAAAGTAGTGATAAATTACAATTCTTCCGTTGTGGAAAGCTCCGCAAAACAACTTCGCGTCGTCGGCATTTGCTACGATTACGATTCTTACGGATTCATGCTTCTTTCCGACAACGATTATACGACGTTTAAAACAATTTCCGACGAAAACACGCAGACCAAGCGCACGGAAGAAACAAAATACACCGAACCGACAGACGCGAAATACGACGTCGTTTTCCTGCCCTACTCTTCGGCGCACCGAAACGACTTATCCATGTTTTCTTACGAATACGGCAACGACGATTCCCGATTTTCTATCGGCAACGCCGAAGGACAATCGCTCGAAATGGTAAACCTCATCGTTGAAGATATGTCCAAAGTCTTTATGTGGGCAGGCATCGTGCTTGCGGCGTTCTCGATGCTGCTGCTTTCCAATTTCATTGCCACGTCCATTTCCTACAAGAAGAAAGAAATCGGTATTCTTCGCGCGGTGGGCGCGCGCGGCGCCGACGTATTCAAAATTTTCTATTCCGAATCGTTCGTCATCGCGCTGATCTGCCTTGTTCTCGGCATCGCGGGCAGCGTCGCGGGATGCAATTTGATCAATAGCGAAATCAGCGAAACTCTCAACGCCTCGATCTTCGTATTCGGCGGCACGTCCGCATTGATACTGCTTGCCATCGCGGCGGTTACTTCGGCAATCGCCACGTTCCTGCCCGTATTCACCGCGGCAAAAAAGAAGCCCGTGGAAGCCATCCGGGCGTTGTAAAAAACATCAAACCCCATACAAAAGCACAGCAAAATCGTCCTGCGGCATTTTTCCGCAGGACGATTTATTTTTTTATTGTCTTGTCCCAAGGCTTCCCCTTGCCGCATCGTGCTTACGCACAATGAGGCAAAAATTGTCTGCCTTGTTCCAAGGCTTCCCCTTGCCGCATCGTGCTTGCGCACAATGAGGCAAAAATTGTCTGCCTTGTTCCAAGGCTTCCCCTCGGGGGGAGGCTCTGCCCGACAGGGCGGTGGTGAGGGGCAGTTCCGTTTACGACGCCAAAAAAAATCAAAAATAAAAAAGCCCCGTTTTTTGAAAACGAGACTTTTTCATACCACAATTTAATAAAAGATTTTTCTGATTTGCGTAAGTTAATGATTACTCACGTTTTCAAGCTGACCTTCAAAATGCGTGAGCACGGGCACACCGTCTTTTTCATTGCACCGTATTTCCGCAATTTCCGAATCGCAAAGATAGCCCTTGATATCAATCGTATTGCGCACATTTCCTTCCACATTAAAGCAACCAATATACTGCAAAAAAACAATCCTATTTTTTTATTGATTCGTTCTCCCTGTTCATTTTTTATATTTATAAAACCGATTACGGCTTTTTTAATATTTACTACAACAAAGCCGCTTTGATATTCTCATAGGCGAGTTTTTTGGCGAGCGCGATTGCCGCGGCTTCGTCGTATTCGCCCTTTTCCGCTTTTTCGCCGA